>Ga0163144_10000054_pt1 | contig 243350 bp, 196 predicted proteins | sample OliLak19BULKMAT1_FD_123175 | JGI IMG/M metagenome (GOLD analysis project Ga0163144, IMG submission 123175) | Freshwater microbial mat bacterial communities from Lake Vanda, McMurdo Dry Valleys, Antarctica - Oligotrophic Lake LV.19.BULKMAT1 | ecosystem: Environmental > Aquatic > Freshwater >... | reverse complement strand
GCGCCAACGCCCTGGGCATCTCCTTCGGCGGAGGATTGACCGGCAAGCAGTGGCTGCCGCTGGGTGCCGATGGCAGGCCGGGTCCGGAACATGACCGCGGCATGTGCCGCAACAACATCGTGCGCAACGTCGTCGACGCGGCGTACCACGCCAACAACGCGGCGAATTGCCGCTTCTTCAACAACCTGGCCTGGGGCGGTGGCGGCTTCCAGCGGCAGGCGGCATTCCCCGCCGATCCGGTGCTGGTGAACAACCTCATCGCCGGCGGCGTGCATGGGGCCAGTGCGAATCGCCACACCGTGGCAGCGCGGAAGGAATGGTTTACCGATCCCGAGGCCGGCGACTTCCGTCTCACCGCGCTCGGCGCCGCGGCGCTGGTCGGCCAGGGCGAGCCGCTTCCGTCCGCGGATCTGCCCACCGATGCGGTCGGCACCGATCGCCAGGCGGGCACCCCGGTGATCGGCCCGGTCCTCCCGGATGCCGCGGAATCGACGCGCTGGGTGGGTCGCCGGAAATAGGCGCTCGGTGGCGCTCGGTGGTGCTCGGTGGTGCTCGGTGGTGCTCGGTGGTGTTCGGTGGTGCTCGGTGGTGCTCGGTGGTGCTCGGTGGTGCTCGGTGCGTCACGAGCGGCGTCGCGATCCCGCACGCGCTCAATGTGCGTGTGTCCCGCATTCGCCTGCTATAAGCGCGCGCAGCAGCGAGGACCCATGCCGGACGACACCCAGCCCAAATCCACCGCCGCCGCCGGCATCGCCAGTCTGCCCAAGACCTGGGCGCTGATCGTGCAAGTGGTCGGGACCTTCGGTCTGGCCGTCTTCCTGGTGCTCTATTACGTGCTGGTGATGCAGCCCAAGGACGCTGCGCGCTATGAGGGGCTGCGCCAAGCGGTCGCGACGCTGAGCGAGGTCGTTGCCGGCCAGCAGAGCCTGCTCAGCCGTGCGCAAGCCGCGCAGCTTGAGGACCTCTTCGTCGTCGCCGCCGCGCATGAGGTGGCGGAGCTGATCGTCGGCGAGGTCAAGGGCGGCCCCAGCGTGGAAGCGCTGGCGAAGACGATCGAGGACAAGCTGATCTTCCAGACCCGACTGCTGGAAGGACTGCGGCGCAAGGATGGCGGCACGCTCTCCGAGATGCTGACCCACAAGATCCGCAACAGCGGCATCGCGCAGCAGCTCGCGCAGAAGGCGCTGGCCGCCTGGCGCAACGCCGACCCGGCAACGGTGGCGAACGAGTGCCGGAACGCCTTGCTCAGCGCGATCCAACGCGCGGCGATGGCGAAATAGCGAAATAGCGCGTCAGCCTGCGAGCGCGGTGGGAGATCATCGGCGTGCAGGTCGCCGCGTCGGAATTTCGCGCGCGCCGTGCGCTCAGCCCAGGCCGGATCCACGGTCGTTGCTGATCTGGTGAGCGTCACCCGCCGAGTCCGTCCACTGCCGCGTCGATCAGCAACCGGGTATCGACGTTCGCCTGCTGGTTCGGACAAGATCGCGTGTGCCGTCTCCTGAAGCGCGAATCGGATTGCGACGGAAGTCGGCGCCGCTCACATACCCGCGCCACCCCTCAGGAGATTCCCATGGCCATCCTCTCGACCAAGGTCGCCCTCGTCACCGGCGCCTCGCGCGGCATCGGCGCCGCCATCGCCCGGCGCCTCGCCCACGATGGCGCCAACGTCGCCATCGGCTATTCCGCCTCGGCCGACCAGGCGCAGGCGCTGGTCCGCGAACTGGAAGCGACCGGTGCGCGCGCCGTCGCCTTCAAGGCCGACCAGGCCGATCCGGTCGCGGTCGCCGGCATGGTGACGGCGGTGGCCGCGCACTTCGGGCGGCTCGACATCCTGGTCAACAATGCCGGCGTCTTCGTGGCTGGCGCGCTCGGCGACCCGGCCAGCGATCAGGCGGCGCTGCAACGGCAGTGGGCGATCAATGTCGGCGGCGTGGCGGCGGCGGTGCGCGCGGCGGCGGCGCTGATGGGTCGTGGCGGTCGGATCATCTCCATCGGATCGGCGCTCGCGACCAGCACACCGTGGCCGGGCCTGGCCGACTACTCCGCCACCAAGGCGGCGGTTGCCGCCTACACCCGCGGCTGGGCGCGCGATCTCGGCGCCAAGGGCATCACCGTCAACGTCGTCCAGCCCGGCCCGATCGACACCGACATGAATCCCGCCAATGGTCCGGGAGCGGCCGGACAGAAGGCGGCCACCGCGCTGGGACGGTACGGCCGGCCCGAGGAGGTCGCGGCGACGGTCGCCTTCCTCGCCAGCCCGGACGCCGGCTTCATCACCGGCGCCAGCATCGACGTCGACGGCGGGCTCAGCGCCTGAACCGCGGTCGTTGCGCAGGAACTTCCCGGCGATGAAGCGCCGGTGCTCAAGGACTGGCCCGTCGCCGGTTGAATGGGCCCAAAAGGACCTATACGCCTGCCATGACGGGCGAACACCTCCTGGCGGCGGTCGACGGCGACGCGGCGGTGGGCGTCGCCGTGCGCGCCGCGCTGGGCGGCCGCCTGCCGTGGATCGCGGTGCAGACCGCCTTCTCGGCCTTGCATGGCACCGTGACGCCACGGCGCTGGGCGGCGGCACTGACCGGCCTGGCCGGCACGGCGGTGGCCGACGTCGAGCGCGATCGGCGCGGCGCCAACCATCCCGCGTCCGGGGCGGCGGTGGCGCGCTCGGCGCGCGCCTGTCAGGCGGTGCTCGCGGGTGCGCAACCGGTGCCACCGCCGGCTGCGCGCGGGCAACCGTCCGTCGCCGGCCCGCCCTGGGCGGCCTTGGCCGATGTCGGCGACCTCGCCGGGCTGCCGGCCTGCCTCGACGCCTGGGGACGGCGGGTGGCGGTGGGCGCGACGGTGCCCCTCGCCGCCGCCGGCGCCGATCCCACCCTGGCGCTGGTGCTGGCGCCCGACCCGGCGGCCTACCGCCGGCTGTGCCGGCTGTTGTCCTGGCGCCATGAGCACGCCGCCCCGTGGCAGGCGTGGATGGAGGGCCGGGTCGAGAATGGGCCGCTGTGGGATGGACTGGTGGTCCTGGTGCAGGATGCCGGCTGGGCCGGGCGCCTGGCCTGGCACGGTGCCGAGGTGTGGTGGCGGCTGCCCGGTCCGCCGGCGCCGCCGGGCGTGCCGGAAGCGGCGGTGCCCATCCTCACCGACATCGATGGCAGCGGCGCGCCCGCCGCCGCGCTCCTGCACCGCATCCAGGAGCGCAGCCGGGTGCGTGCCCACGTCGAGGCCGCGCGCGGACGGATCGCGCCCTGCGCGCTCGCCGATCTGCCGCGGCTGATGGCCGGCGTCAGCGACGCGGCCATCGCGCACGGCCACGCCCTGGCGCAGCGCTGCCGCCATGCCCCCGGCGCGCCAGGAGCGGACGGCCAGCCGCGCTGGCAGATGCCGCCCTGCGCCCGCGCCGATCCGGCAGGTGAACTGCGCCGACGCTGCCAGGAGGGCCTGCGCCTGCGCTATGGCGAGACGCCGCCGTCGGAGGTCGCCGGCCGCCTCGCCTACGAACTGGGCGTGATCATGCGCAAGGACTTCGCCGGCTACATCCTGGCCGTCGCCGACATCACCGCCGGCCGTCGCACCTGCGGCCGCGGCTCGGCCGCCTCATCGCTGGTCTGCTACCTGCTCGGCATCACCAACGTCGATCCGCTGCGCTACCGCCTGGTCTTCGAACGCTTCCTGTCCGATGAGCGCACCGATCCCCCCGACATCGACATCGACTTCCCCTGGGACGAACGCGACGCGGTGCTCGCCGGGGTCATCGCCAGCTACGGCGAGGAGCGCGTCGCCCTGGTGGCGGCCCACCAGACCCTGCGCCGGGACGGCGCCCGCCGCGACGCCGCGCGCGTCCTCGGCCGCGACCGCGCCGCCCTCACCGCGGCGATCCGCCGCAGCGATCTCGCTGAACGCCATGACGTCGGTCCCGGTGCCGGCGCCGACTGGAACCACGTGCTCGCCGCCGCCGGCCGCATCGAGGGCCTGATGCGCGGCTGCGGCCTGCACTGCGGCGGCGTGGTCATCACCAGCGATCCGATCCGCGATCTGGTGCCGCTGCATCCCGCCGCCAAGACCGTCGCCGGTCGGCCGTTGCCGGCCATCGCCTGGGAGAAGGACGGCGCCGAGGCCATGGGCCTAGTCAAGCTCGACCTGCTCGGCAACCGCAGCCTGGCGGTGGTGCGCGATGTGCTCGACGACCTGCGCGCGCAGGGGGTGAGCATCGATCTCTGGCGCTGGACCCCCGACCGCGATCCGCTGACCAGCGCGCTGGTCGCCCAGGCGCGGACGATCGGCTGCTTCTACATCGAGAGCCCGGCGATGCGCCAGCTCATCGGCCGCTGCGGCCGCATCGACTTCGACCAGCTGGTGCTGCTCAGCTCGATCGTGCGTCCGGCCGCCTACCACTGGATCGGCACCTACCTCGAACGCCTGCACGACTTCCGTCGCAGCGGCCGCCACCGCGACGAGTGGTATCCCCATCCCGCCCTGCGCGGCCTGCTCTCCGAATCCTTCGGCGTGCTCAGCTACCAGGAGGACGTCATGCTCAGCGCCCGCGACCTCGCCGGGTTCGGCATCGCCCGGCAGAACCAGTTGCGCAAGGCGCTCGGCCGCAGCGACACGCCGCAGCGTCTGGCCGGGCTGGCCGGTGCCTTCCGCGATGGCTGCCGTGAGCGCGGCGTCGATCCCGCGGTCATCGATCTGGTGTGGTCGAACATCGTCAGCTTCGCCGGCTATTCGTTCTGCAAGGCGCACTCGGCCAGCTATGCCATGGTCTCCTACGCCTGCGCCTACCTGAAGGCGCACCACGCCGCGGCATTCATGGCCCGGGTCATCCACAACCGCGGCGGCTTCTACGGCGTCGGCGTCTATGTCGAGGAGGCCCGCCGGCTCGGCGTCGCCATCCGGGCGCCGTGCGTCGTCCACGGCGGCGTCGAGACCCAGGGCGAGGACCATGGCGTCGCCCTGCGCCTCGGCCTCGAACTGGTGAAGGGCATGCATGGCCGGACGCAGGCGGCGATCGTACGCGAGCGCGCCCGTCTGCCCTTCGCCGGCGTGCGCGATTTCTGGCGGCGCTGCCGGCCGACCACCGGCGAGTTCGCGGCGCTGCACGCCGCCGGCGCACTCACCGCGCTCATGTCGGCGCGCAGCGCCGGCGAGCGCGACTGGCTGGTGGCGGCGGTCAGCGGCGAGCCACGGCCCGAGGCCGACCACGAGGATCAGTTGCGCTTCGATTTCGCGCCGGCGACCTGCGCCGATCCGCCGCCACCCACCGCCCTGCCGGCGCCGACGCAGCGCGACCTCGACCGCCGGGCGTGGACCATCCTCGGCTGCCTGCCGCGCGCGCATCCCTTCGCGCGCTGGGATCTGCCCGGCCGCCGGGTGCGCTGCGGCGACATCGGTCCGCAGCACGCCGGCCGGCTGGTGACGCTGCTGGTGTGGGTGATCACCTGCAAGCCGGTGGAGGCGGTGCAGGAACGCGGCCGCGATGGCGCGCCGCTGAGCGATCCGCTCGTCCGGGCGATGGCCTTCGCCACTCTCGAAGACGAGACCGGCACCCTGGAATCCACCTGGTTCCCCGAGGCCTACCGCACCTGCGGCGCGCTGATCGGCGCCGGCTGCCCGTTCTGGGTGCAGGGCACCGGCGCGGTCGACCACGGCGTGATCGGGCTGGAGGTGGCACGCGCCTGGTGCGAGCCGGCGTCCGCGCGCTGAGCCGGCGCCGGCATCCGCCCTGCCAGCGCCGTGCGAAAATGCACGACAGTGGTCCTTGACTGGCAGGCTGTTTTTTCAGCAGCCTGCTCTGCCACCCAGGTCGAGGACGATTACGCCAGCTTCGCGGCTTGGCGCCTGGCCAACGGGCAGTGATTGCCCTCTGCGGGCGAGCGTGCGGAGATGCCGCGCGCCCGATCCGGTTCACGGGCGACCAGCTGCCGGTCGAGCAGCCGCGGCGTGGATACGCTGCTCACGGAGACGTCTGGCGCCGGTTGAATAGGCCAGAAAAGACCTGTGCGCCTGGCCATGAAGGGCGCACATCTCCCGGATCGGGGGGACCTACGAGCCCGTAAGCATCAGTTTTCTGTTCTTGCGGAGGGGGCACGGATGCTACATTTCCGGCCCTGCCGTTTTTCGCGCAGCGTGAACGACGGCTTCGGGTACGTACCCGAAGCACACGCCGCCTGACCAGAATCCCGGTCCAAATGCCCAGCTCGACGCTTGAAAATCCTCCGACCGACCCGATCGGCGTTGTTCGCCCGGTGCGCCCGGGGGTCCAGATCGTGCTCACGCTGGGCCGTCCGCTGCCCGGTTGCCGGCGCACCCGCAGCCTGCTCATCGAAGGTGCCGTCGGCATCAAGCACGAGCCGTTGCATGAGGTCGATTCGATCCAGCGCGCCTTGCAGCAACTGCGCGGCATCCACCCGCCGCCGCTGATGGTCATCGATGGCCAGACCTACCCCTGCGTCATCGAAGGCATGCCACGCTCGCCGCGGCTGATGATCGAGGACAAGGGCGAGAAGGTCCGCCTTTACCTCGAAGTCGGTGGCGCCGCGGTGGCCAACGTGTGGAGCCTGCCCGGACCCAACCTGGTCTTCCGTGGCCGGGTCATCCCGCTGGAGTGGACCGGTCCCGCCGAGCACCTCGATCCGCTGATGAACGGCCCGATCCAGATCGACAAGCACCTGCTGGTGCGCGATCCCTGGCGCAGCGTGCTCGCGCATGCCGGCCAGGTCCCGCCGCAGGCCGACAAGGCCAAGGCGCTGCGTGGCCGTCCGCAACCGATCCTCGAGATGTGGGAGGTCGACTCGCGCCTGTGCGGCTGCGTGAAGTTCCGCTACCACGACGATCTGCCCGAGATCGACCCGCTCGAACGCATCGGCCTGATCGTCGCCGAGGCCAAGGACGGCTCGATGGTCAAGTGCGAGCGCGACCGCGATCTCGAGTTCCAGCGCTGCAATGAATTCATCAAGCGCGGCGCCCTGGTGCAGCGTCGCGGCGCCTTCGGCTTCGTCGCCGATGGCGACGCCGCCGACCGCTTCCTCGCCCAGGTCATCCCCAACCTGCAGGGCTGGGAGATCCGCGGCCAGGACAAGCTGCACCGCGGCCGTCCGCCTGCCGACATCACCACCACCGCCAAGGTGGTGGCGCACAAGGACTATCTCGAACTCGAGATCGACGCCGCCGTCGACGGCCGCCAGGTGCCGATCAAGGAGCTGCTCAAGAACGCCGCCCGCGGCCAGAACGTCATGGTGTTCAAGGACGGCCTGCGCGCGCGCATCAACGACGAGTGGCTCAGCCGTTACCGTACGCTGATCGAGTTCGGCGGGCTCAAGGAGATGAACGGCAAGGTGCGGGTGCCGCGCCACGCCGCCGCCATGGCCGTCGGCCTGGCCGAGTCGGGCGGCAAGATGGAGCTCGACGAGGCCACTCTCGACCTCGCCAGCCTGGCCAAGGGCGGCGCCTCTATCCCCGCGGTGCCGCTGTCCAAGGCGCTCAACGCCACCCTGCGCGAATACCAGCAGGCCGGCTTCGACTGGATGGTCTTCCTGTCCAACCGTGGCCTCGGTGGCGTGCTCGCTGACGACATGGGCCTGGGCAAGACGGTGCAGTCGCTGGCCTTCATCCTGCACCGCCACCAGGAGGACCCCGGCGTCCATCTCGTGGTGGCGCCGCGCTCGGTGGTCGACAACTGGGTCGACGAGTGCGCCAAGTTCGTCCCTGATCTGCCGGTGCACGCCCACCTCGGCTTGGACCGCGTGAAGACCTCCGAGAAGCTGCCCAAGGGCGGCCTGCTGCTGACCAGCTACAACATCCTGCAGCGCGACATCAAGATCCTCAGCGAGATCGAATACTCGACGGTGATCCTCGATGAGGCGCACGTCATCAGGAATCCCGAGGCCAAGACCACGCGCGCCGCGCTGAAGCTCAACGCCCGTCGGCGCATGTGCCTGTCGGGCACGCCGGTGCAGAACTGCGCCGAGGATCTCTGGCCGATCTTCCACTTCCTGATGCCCGGTTTCCTCGGTCGGCGCAAGACGCTCAAGGAGACCCTGCAGGACGATCCCGAGGCCATCCATCGTCTGCGTGACCGCGTCGCGCCCTTCGTGCTGCGCCGCATCAAGGCCGAGGTCGCCACCGAGCTGCCGCCCAAGACCGAAGTGCTGCTGCACGCCAAGATGTCCGACGAGCAGGACCTGTTCTACCGCGAGCTGCTTGAGAAGGAGCGCGTCGGAGTCATGGACCTGCTCGGTTCCAAGGGCCTCGAACGCTCGCGGGTCTCGATCCTCGCCGCCATCACGCGGCTGCGTCAGGCCGCCTGCGCGCCGGCGCTGGTCGGCGCGCCGCACATCGACTCGTCCAAGGTCGAGCTGTTCATGGAACTGGTCGACGAACTGATCAGCGAGGGCCACCGCGCGCTGGTGTTCTCGTCCTTCACCAAATTCCTGGCGGTGATCCAGCAGAAGCTGATCGAACGCAAGTACACCTACCAGTACCTCGACGGCCGCACGCGCGACCGCGGCGCCAAGGTCAAGGGCTTCCAGAACGGCAACGACCCGCTGTTCCTGATCTCGCTCAAGGCCGGCGGCGTCGGGCTGAATCTCACCGCCGCCGACTACGTGATCATCCTCGACCCGTGGTGGAACCCCGCCGCCGAGGACCAGGCCGCCGACCGCGCCTACCGCATCGGCCAGGACAAGCCGGTGATGGTCTACCGCATCGTCACCATCGACTCGATCGAGGAGCGCGTCCTGCGTCTCCAGGCCGAGAAACGCCGCCTGGTCGGCGACCTCGCCCTGGAAGGCTTGGCGCGCGCGCTCGAAGCCGGCGACGTCGAGAAGCTGTTCGAGGTGTCGATCAGCGTCGGGGCGGATTGATGTTGGTGAGGGCGCGAAGGGCGCGAAGGGCGCGAAGGGAATGAAGGGCGCGAAGGGGCGCGAGGTGAGTGGTCCCTTCTCTCCCTTTTCCTTCACCCCGCCGGCACCCCGATGGTCGTGATATAGAGCACCGCCTGCTCCGCCGGAATCCCGAGCAGTCCGTTGACGTGGTCGTCGAAGAACCCGCCGATGCCGGACGCGCCCAATCCCTCCGCCAGCGCGGCGAGGTCGAGGCGTTCGCCGAGCATGCCGGCGTCGAGATGCAGCGAACGGTAGACGCGGTCGCCGTAGGCGGTCACCGCCTTGGCCAGGTCGGCGGTGTGGAAGACGGTGACGGCGGCGTCGCCGCCGAGTTCCTGGCCGAGGCAGAGGTACTGCACGGCGTCGCGGTCGCAGCCGTCCTTGAGCAGGCGCAACTGCCGGCTGTGCGGTTCGAGGTAGTAGAGCCCGCTGGCGAGCCCGTCGACGGCGACCACCGCCAGGAAGGTCGACACCAGCTGCCGCGCCAGGTGCGGCTGCTCGCCCAGCCCGCAGGTCTCGGGGGCGTAGGCGGCGGCGATGATGCGCGCCAGTTGCGCGCGGGTGACGGTATCGCGACTGAAGGCGCGCGTGCTGCGCCGGCCGGCGATGGCGGCGAAGAGGTCTGCGGCCAGCGCCAGCGGTGCGGCGCCGGGGTCGAGCGTCTCGCCGCCGCGCTGGCCATAACGCGCGGCCGAGGCTTCGGCCTGCTCCTCGCCACGGGCGACCAGGCGTGGGCGCTCGGCGGGAAGCGCGCCGGCGCGGTGCAGGCTGTTGAGCAGCGGCAGCGGCGGCTCGCCGCTGGCGACCGGCCCAGGCAGCAGGCTCCACGACGGACGCGCCACCGGCGCCTCGGCGCGGTCGAGCGCGAGCACCGCCAGTGCGCCCTCCTGATCGCTGTCGAGGCGCAGCAGCGCGGACACCTGGTCGTCGCAGAAGGCGGCGGTGAGGTGGCCGCGCAGACCAAGCGTCGGTGCCGCCAGCGCGGCGTTGCCCAGGAGATGGCCGCTGTCGAGCAGCACGCGGCGGTAGGCGCGCTCGCCGTAGCGCCACGAGCTGCGCTCGAACACCGCAGTCACCACCAGTGCCCACGGCGCGGCGGCGACCGCGGCGCTGCCGTAGCAGGCGCGAGCCAGTCCGGCGGCGGCATCGTCGCCCGGCCACAGCGGCGCCAGTTGGTGCTTCAGCGGGTCGAAGCCGTAGAGCCCGGCGTCGAGCGCACCACCGGCGCGCACCACCAGGTAGCACTCGGCCGGGTAGAGCCCGCCAGCTGACGGCGCCGCGCGCAGGTAGAGCGGTCGCGGCTGGTGCGGGATCACGCCGGTGACGCCGTAGGTGAGATACAGCAGCCGACTGAGGCAGGCCAGGCCGAGCGCTTCGCCGTCGCTGGCGATGTCCTCATCGACGGCGGCGCCGGTGAAGGGATTGGGATCGAGCGGCAGGTAGGCGGCGAGTTCGATCGGCAGCGTCGAGTCGTAGCGCTTGTAGGGCACCGGCTGCTGCGCCCAGTCCAACCCGGGATGCTGTCCGATGGTCTCGGGATCGTATTTGGTCGCCTGGTGGTAGGCGCGCGCCCAACTCATCGGTCACCCGCTGGTGGGCGGGCGACGGCTGTTGGCGGTCGGCTGGTGGCTGCTGGCATGGGTGACCGTGGGTTGATCGGCAGGACCAGGACGGCACGTCGACCGGCTACGCTGTCGGCTGTCCAGCCATCAGCTGTCAGCCATCAGCCAAGCGTCAGGCCTGCGCCGGGGGCGTCGGTGGCGCGCCAACCGCACCGCCCGCCTGCGCCACCTGCGGCGACATCCGGGTGGGATCGAAGGGGATCAGCGGCAGGTTGGCGTGCATGCACAGGTTGTTCACCTGAACCATGATCTTGCCGATGCCGGCTTGCAGCAGATGGCGGAAGAACGCGTGCTGGGCCATGGCCTTGGGATCGCAGGCCGAATCGGTGGTGAACAGGAAGCGCCAGCCGGCGCGCGCGAACGGATGCTCGGTGCCATCGATGGACAAGGCGAACGAGACGATGGCGGTATGCATGGTCCCGTCGGGACTCGATGGCAGGAAGTGCAGGTTCCCGCTCGCCTTGATCTCGCCCTTGCCGTCGCGGCTGGGCAGTTGCTGGAGCAGGATGCCGTCGAGGTAGTCGCGGCTGACGTCGAATTCCATCGTTCCCCCGGCACCCCGATCCGGGGCGGGCAGCACCCTAGCGGGGGTGCCTGGGCCGGCAACCCTGCTGCCGGTGGCGAAGCGCGCCGCCCCCCGCTGGACCGCGATAGCGATCCCGACACACTCCGCCTCCCCCGGAAAGGTCCGCGTACGTCCGGCGTCCTCCCGACCCGCCATCAGTCACGGTCCAGTCCACCGTCCACAGTCCGCAGCAGCCGCGAGGATCCAGCATGTCCCAGAGCGCATCCCTGATCGAAGCCGATGGTCTGAGCAAGTACTACGGCAACTTCACCGCCATCGACAAGGTCAGCTTCTCGGTCCCGGCAGGTTCGATCACCGCCTTCCTGGGGCCCAACGGCGCCGGCAAGTCGACCACCATGAAGATCCTCACCGGCTACCTGGCAGCGAGTGCGGGCAAGGCGCGCATCGCCGGCTTCGATGTCGACTCCCAGCGCCTGGCCGCCAGCCGGGTGCTCGGCTACCTGCCTGAGAACGGTCCGCTCTACACCGACATGACCCCGGCCAGCTACCTGAACTATTGCGGCTCGGCGCGCGGCATGTCCGGCCCGGCGCTGCGCAGCGCGCTCGACCGCGTCGCCGCCGCCTGCCGCATCGAAGAGGTCTGGCACAAGACCATCCGCAAGCTGTCCAAGGGCTTCCGCCAGCGCGTCGGCCTGGCCCAGGCGATCATGCACGACCCGCAGGTGCTCATCCTCGACGAACCCACCGCCGGTCTCGATCCCAACCAGATCGTGCTGGTACGCGACCTGGTGCGCGAACTGGCGAAGACCAAGACCATCCTGCTGTCGACCCACATCCTGCAGGAGGTCGAAGCGGTCGCCGACCGGCTGGTGCTGGTCAGCGAGGGCCGGGTGGTGTTCCAGGGCACGCCCAAGGAACTCGCCGCCGGCAGCAGCATCGAAGCTCGTTTCCACGAACTGACCAAGGGAGTCGCGGCATGAGCGACGCTGGCAATCCCCCCGTCGTCCTCGCAGCGCGCGCCCCGGCTGGCGCCGGCCAGGTGTCGCTGATGCCGATCAACCTCGCCGGTCTGGTTGCGGTCGCCCGCCGCCAGCTCAACAGCCTGCTTGGCAATCCGCTGGCCTACATCTTCATCCTCGCCTTCGTGCTCGCCGCCGCCGTCTGCCTGGTGTGGGCCGACGAGTTCTTCACGTTGAACCTCGCCGATCTCGGCCGCCTGCACGGCGCCATGCCCTGGCTGCTGGCGCTGCTGCTGCCGGCGCTGGCGATGAACGCGTGGGCGCAGGAACGCGAATCCGGCACCGAGGAACTGCTGCTGACCATGCCGCTGAGCCTGGTCGACGCCGTGCTCGGCAAGTACCTGGCGGTGGCCGGCTACTTCACCATCGCGCTGGTGTGCAGCCTGAGCAACGTCGTGGTGCTCAAATGGCTGGGCGATCCCGATGTCGGCCTGCTCTTCGCCAACTACCTGGGCTGGTGGATGGCCGGCCTGGCCTTCGCCGCCTGGGGCCTGGCCGCCAGCGTGCTGGTGCCGATGCCGATCATCGCCTTCCTGGTCGGCGTCCTGCTCTGCGGTCTGCTCGCGCTGTGCGGCCAGGCGCTCGACTGGTTCGACGACTTCAACCGCGGCGTGGTCGCCTTCGGCAATCTGGTCATCGCCCTGGCGACGGCCGGGGCCGGTCTGGTGGTGGCGTTGTTCGCGCTGGCCAGCCGGCGCTGGCGGCCGGGTGGCGAGCAGACCATCCTCATCCAGATCCTTACCGCCGTCTTCGGTCTCGCCCTGGCCATCAACCTGGCGCGCATCGGTGAGCGCTGGGGCGCCGACGCCGATGTCAGTGTCGAGCGGCTGTCCTCGCTGAGCGTTGAGAGCGTCAACGTGCTCAAGACCGTCGAGCAGCCGGTCAAGGTCACCGCCTTCATCACCGCCGACCTGCCCGGTGAACTGCAACGCCGCGGCAAGGAGATCGAGGACAAGCTCAAGGCGCTCGAACGCCAGTCCGGCGGCAAGGTCACCCTGGCCATCCACCGCCCGGTCGACCAACTCGATGAACAGGGCGCCCTGGCCCAGGATCACGGCATCAAACCGCGCAAGGAGTTCACCACCACCGAGCGCGGCCGCGAGCAGACCGAGGTCTTCCTCGGCGCCGCGGTGACCAGCGGCGGACGCAGCCAGGTCATCGACTACTTCGACCCCGGCCTGTCGGTGGAATACGAACTGGTGCGCGCGGTGCGCACGGTGGGCAGCAGCAAGAAGCGCGTGCTCGGTATCGCCACCACCGACATGGACATCAACGGCGGCTTCGACATGGGCATGGGCGGCATGCCCAGCCAACGTCCGACCTGGCAACTGGTCGAGGAATGGAAACGCCAGTACGAGGTGCGTGAAGCCAACCTCGACAGCGCGGTCAATGGCGAGATCGAGGTGCTGGTGGTCGCGCAGCCCTCATCGCTGACCGAGCCGCAGCTCAGAAACCTGCACGACTACATCTGGGCCGGCCGCCCGGCGCTGATCATGGAAGACCCGCTGCCGATCTGGTCGGGCCCGCAGCTCGCCATCAGCCAGCCCAAGAAGGGCGGCCAGCAGAGCCAGTTCGGCCCCGATCCCAGCAGCCCGAAGAAGGGCGACATCAAACCCTTGCTGCGTGCGCTCGGCGTCGACTTCGATCCCAACCAGATCGTGTGGTCGGATGACAATCCGTCGGCGGCGCTGCGCGAGCAGATCCCGCGTACCTTCGTGTGGGTGCGCCGCGACCACAACGGCCTGCCTGAATCGAGCATCACCAGCGGGTTCCAGACCCTGCTGCTGCCCTTCCCCGGCACCATCTACGAGGCGCGCGACAAGAATTCCAAGCTTCTGGTCAAGCCGCTGCTGCGGCCGAGCAACAAGGTGCGTTTCGGCATCCAGCAATTCAGCGACCACGTCATGCCCAACTTCTTCGGCGGCGGCGGTCTGCAGATGCACGAGCCGACCAGTTGGAAGCCGGGCAATCCGCGCGAGCTGCCGATGATCGCCGCCCACATCACCGGCATCATGCCCAGCGCCTATCCCAAGCCCGATCCCGATGCGCCCAAGGCCGACAAGAAGAAGGACGCCGACGGCAAGGAGGTCGCCAGCGACGCGCCGGCCATGCGCGTCGGCGTTCCTTCGACCAAGGAGGTCAACGTCATCCTGGTCGCCGACACCGACTTCGTGAACGACGCCATCTTCCAGGTCTACCGCAACGTCGGCGAGCGCTTCTCGACCGATGACCTGAAGTTCCTGCAGAGCCTGCGCAACGTCCAGTTCATCGCCAACGCCGTCGACACCCTGGCCGCCGACACCAACTTCCTGGCCATCCGCGCGCGCCGGCCCAAGGAGCGCACGCTCAAGGCCGAGGAGGAGGTCTACGCACTGACCGACAAGGCGCGCACCGAAGCCGAGGATCGCGCCCAGGCCGAGGCCGACGACCTGATCGCCAAGAAGCGCGCCTCGTTCGAGGAGAAGCGCAAGGCGATCGAGGCGCGCACCGACATCGACGAGGCGACCAAGGCCAACCTGGTGCAGACCGTGGTCGAGAACGAGCAGCGCGCGCTCAACCGCGACATCGACAGCATCAAGCAGACCATGGAGCGCGGCAAGCTGGCCGCCAAGAGCAGCCAGAAGCGCGAGATCAGCAATCGCCGCACCTTCGTGCGTGGCATGGCCGTGGGCACCCCGGCGGTGCTGCTCGGCCTGCTCATCCTCGCGGTCTTCACCCTGCGCCTGATGCGTGAGCGCACCCACGTCCCGGCCGCCCGTCAGAGGAGCAACCCATGAAGACCTGGTGCCTCATCCTCGGTCTGGCTGCCGCCATCAGCGCCCTGCCGGCCTGGCTGCCGGGCCGCAAGCCGCAATCGGCGGCCCTGGGCAAAGTCGGCCAGGTGCTGGGCAAGGAATGCAAACCTGAACAGGTGGCGCGCCTGCGCGTCGCCTCGTGGGACGACGAGGCCAAGCTGGCCAAGGTCTTCGAGGTGCGTCAGGACGGTGGCGTGTGGACCATCCCCAGCCACCACAACTACCCCGCCGACGGCAGCGACGGCCGCGTCGGCAAGACCGCGGGCAAGGTGCTGAATCTTCCACGCGGCCGTCACGTCACCGACAACGCCAAGGACCACAAGGACCTCGGCGTGCTCGATCCTGCGGAATTCAAGCCCGGCGATGACGGCAAGGGCTGCGGCAAACGCATCACCGTCCACGACCAGTCGGGAACCGCACTGGTCGACCTGATCATCGGCGAGCGCGCCAAGGAGGGCGACGGCACCTACGTGCGCGAAGCCGGCAGCACCGAGGTGTACACGGTCAAGAACCTCTCCATCGACATCAGCACGCGCTTCGCCGACTGGGTCGAGACCGATCTGCTGAAGTTGTCCAAGGACGATCTGCGCGCGGTCACGGTGAAGGACTACTCGGTCGACGAGACCCAGGGCGTGGTGCAGACCCGCGCCAACATCGAACTGGTGCGCAAGGACGCCTCGGCGGACTGGACGTCGGCGCAGGCGCCAGCGGACCAACGCCTGGCCAAGGACGCCGTCGACAAGCTGATCGGCGAACTCGACAACCTGAAGCTGGCCGGCATCCGGCCGTTCAACACCCAGTGGTTGCAGGACCGCGGTTTCTTCCTGTCGCCCAATCCCCAACTGGTCAGCGATCCGCAGTCGATGATCGTCGGCGACGGCCGTGGCGGCAAACTGGCCATCGTCGGCAACGAGGGCGGCCTCAGCGTCACCACCAAGGACGGCCTGCGCTACCTGCTCTACTTCGGCGAGGTCGCTCTCGGCGATGACGAGGACGCCAAGGAGGACAGCGCCAAGAAGGCGCGCGACGCCAGGAAGGACGCCGCCAAGAAGGAACTGGAGAAGAAGGACGCCGACAAGAAGGACGAGGCGAAGAAGGACGACGCCAAGCCCGCCACCGGCAACAACCGCTACCTGGCCGTCTTCGTCCAGTACGACCCCAAAGCCGACGAGGACGCCCGCAAGGAGGCCGAGAAGAAGGCCGCCGAGAAGAAGGACGAGGCCGCCAAGAAGGACGAGCCGAAGAAGGAAGACGAGAAGGCGCCGGCCGGCAAGGCCAAGGCCGACAAGGCCCAGACGCGCTTCCTGCGCTACTTCTACATCATCTCCAACAGCAGCTTCGAGACCCTGCGGCCGGGTGTCAGCAAGCTCTTCGAGAAGCTGCCCATGGCCGGCAAGACCGGCAAGACCAACAAGCAGTGGCTGGAGGAGAACGGCAAGAAGCCCGGCGTCACCACCACCGCCAGCGGCTTGCAGTACGAGATCATCAAGAAGGGCAGTGGTCGTCAGCCCACCGACACCGACACCGTCGAGACCAACTACCGCGGCACCCTGGTCGACGGCGAGGAGTTCGACAGCAACAAAGACGGCAAACCGGCCTCGTTCCAGGTCACCGGCGTGGTCAAGGGCTGGACGGAGACGCTCAAGCTGATGCATGAGGGCGACAAGTGGCGCATCTTCGTGCCGCCCGACCTGGGCTACGGCTCGGCCGGCAGCGGCGAGAAGATCAAGGCCGACGCCATCCTCATCTTCGAGATGGAGCTGGTGAACATCCCGACCGCCAAGCCGGTCGAGGTCAAGCCGGCCGCGGATGCGGCCAAGCCGGGCGCGGTACCAGCCAAGCCGGCGGTTGCGGATCCGGCGGTGCCGGCCGACGCCGCGAAGCCGGCCGCAGACAAGCCGTCGGCGGACGCGGCCAAGCCGACGCCCGCGCCGGTAGAACCGCCAGCCAAGCCGGCCGAGCCGCCGCCGGCCAAATAGCCGCCGTTACGCAGGGAATCGTCCAGCACCGCCGGCCACCGCCGGCGGTGCTGGCGTTTCCAGGCCAGCCCATTAATCTCCCGGCCATCGTTCCATGTTGATGGAGCGATGAACCACCGGAGCCCGATCGTGAGCAAGCCCGCCGCCCGTCCTCTCGCCAAACCCGCTGCCAAGGCCGTCGCGGCCGCCCGGAAGACCGTGAAGGCGGCCGACCACGCCGTCGCCGATCTTTCGCTCGCCGCCTGGGGCCGGCGCGAGATCACCATCGCCGAGCATGAGATGCCCGGCCTGATGCAGATGCGCCGCAGCCTGGCCAAGAAGCAGCCGCTCAAGGGCGCGCGCATCACCGGTTCGCTGCACATGACCATCCAGACCGCGGTGCTGATCGAGACGCTGCAAGCGCTCGGCGCCCAGGTGCGCTGGGCCTCGTGCAACATCTACAGCACCCAGGACCATGCCGCCGCCGCCATCGCCGTCACCGGCACCAGCGTGTTCGCGATCAAGGGCGAGAGCCTGGAGGACTACTGGGACTACACCCACCGCATCCTCGATTGGGGGCGCAGCGGCGGACCGAACCTGATCCTCGATGACGGCGGCGACGCCACGCTGCTGGTCCACCTCGGTCAGGATGCCGAACGTGATCCGAGCGTCATCGCGCGTACCCCGGAAAGCGAGGAGGAGGGCATCCTGCTCGCCTCGATCAAGCGCACGCTGAAGCGCGATCCCGGCTTCTACGCGCGCATCGGTGCCGGCGTCATCGGCGTCTCCGAAGAGACCACCACCGGCGTGCACCGCCTCTACGAGCGCCAGAAGGCCGGCACCCTGCGCTTTCCGGCGATCAACGTCAACGACTGCGTGACCAAGTCGAAGTTCGACAATCTCTATGGCTGCCGTGAATCGCTCATCGACGGCATCCGCCGCGCCACCGACGTGATGATCTCGGGCAAGAAGGCGGTGGTGTGCGGGTACGGCGATGTCGGCAAGGGCTGCGCGCAGTCACTGCGCGGCGCTGGCGCCACCGTCTTCATCACCGAGGTCGATCCGATCTGCGCGCTGCAGGCGGCGATGGAGGGCTACCAGGTGGTGACCATGGATGAGGCCAGCCGCTGGGGCGACATCTTCGTCACCGCCACTGGTTGCCTCGACGTCATCACCCGGGCGCACATGGACCGCATGAAGCACAACGCCATCGTGTGCAACATCGGCCACTTCGATTCCGAGATCCAGGTCGCCGGGCTCAAGGGCCTGGGCTGGGAGGAGATCAAGCCTCAGGCCGACCACGTCATCTGGCCAGCGCACGGCGGCAAACCGGCCAAGCGCATGATCCTCTTGGCCAAGGGGCGGCTGGTGAACCTGGGCTGCGCCACCGGCCATCCCTCGTTCGTGATGTCCAACAGCTTCTGCAACCAGGTGCTGGCGCAGATCGAACTGTGGTCGAACGGCACGGCGTTGGAACGGCGCGTGCACATGCTGCCCAAGCACCTGGATGAGGAAGTTGCGCGCCTGCATCTCGCCCAACTCGGCGTCAAGCTCACCAAGCTTGACCAGCGCCAAGCCGCCTACCTCGGCGTGCCGATCACGGGGCCGTTCAAGCCGGATCACTACCGCTATTAGAACGAGCTGACGGCGGCTGGCTGATGGCGCGGGGTACCGCAGCCATCAGCCATCAGCCGTCTTCGCCGCCGGCACGTCGCGCTCGTCGACGTAGAGGATCGAGTTGATCCCGGCGCAGATCACCAGCTTGCCCATGCGGATCTGCTCGATCTGGTTCATGCTGATGCGCACCCCGTCGAGGGTGGCGCCAGAGGCCGGGTCGACGCGCATCAGCGGGCGCGGGTGGTGGGCCTGGACCAGCCGTTCGTAGATCTCGAGGAACTTCGGATCGACCGCGGCCTTGCGCGCGTCGTACTGCGTCTGCAGCGCCTGCTCCTCGGGGGAGGCCTCCTCGCCGCCGCCTTTCCTGGCCTGGTACTCGGCGATCTTGGCTTTGACCTGGGTGGCCTGCTCGCGCGCCTTGGTGGTGCGCTCCTCCAGGGCCTTGAGCTTGCCGTCGAGGTCCTTGAGGCTGGCCTCGCGGTGGCCTTTCTCGACCCGGGCGGTCTCGATGCCGTTGATGATCGCCATGTACTCCTTATTGGTCTTGGCGTTCATCTGCTTGGCGCGCAGTTCGGCGATGGCGGCGTCGCAACGGGCAAGGTCGCTGGTGTACTGGCGCACCAGGGCACCCAGCCGGTCAGCCTCGCTGGCGAACCCGGCCACGATCTCGTCAGCCTTGGCGGCGGTCTTGTGTCCTTCGTCGAGCTTCTGCTGGCGTTTGAGACGCGCCTGGAGGAGCTTCTGCCGCTGCCGGTCGATCACCTGCAACTCGAGCAGGGCCTCGATGCTTGGGTTCATTGGCGTCCTCGGGGGGGACATCTTGAGACGGTCACCCCCCGGCCAAGGGGAATCTCCGGGGCAAGGTCCCAAGGTCGCACACCCGCGTAGGTCCTGACCACCGCCGGATGACGCATCGGGGCGTTCGCCGGTGCGACCTTCGGGCCCTGGGATCGCGCGACCGGGGCCGGATTGACTGGTTTCCGGGCCACGCTCTTATGTCGGCTCCCCGCCGGTGCGGTAGGGGAGTCCACGGAGATCCATGGCCGAACTCGCGGTAGCCGCGCCGATCGACGCCGACCACGACTACCCCCTGGTCGGCGAGACGCTTGGCCTGTGGAGGCTGGTGCGCGGCCTGGGCCGTGGCGGCATGGGCGAGGTCTACGAGGCCGAGTACGACTACCTGCATCTGCTGTCGCTGCGCTATCCCGCCGGCAGCCGCGAGGTCATCCGCCACGAGTTGACCGCACTTGGCCGCCTCGAACAGGCGCGGCTGGCCAGCGAGATGCTCGGCACCCAGTTGCCGGCCGAGGCGCGCTTCGCGATCAAGGTGTGCAACGCCCGCTCCGGCACCGCCGGCCATCGGCGCTTCCTGCAGGAAGCCGAGATGGCGCAGCGCCTCGGCGATCATCCCTACATCGTCACCGTGCATGCGGTCAACGTCGGCGGCCTGCCGGTGGGCAGCGAACTGGGCAAATTCGACTTCGAACGCGGGCGCTTCCGCGACATCGCGTTCATGGTCATGGACCTGGCGGCGCGCGATTATGACCACACCCGGCTGACCCTGCCCGAGGCGGTGCACATCGTGCGCTGCATCGCCACCGCGCTCGATCACGCGCACTCGCACGGGATCATCCACCGCGATCTCAAGCCCGAGAACATCCTCGGCACCGTGCAGCACCCGCTGCTCACCGATTTCGGCATCGCCAAGGAGCTCGACCACACCCAGGGCCTGACCCGCACCGGCCAGATCATCGGCACCCTCGACTACATGTCGCCGGAGCAGGCCACCGATGCCAAGCGCGTCGACCACCGCAGCGACATCTACAGCCTGGGCGTGGTGCTCTACGAGTTCGCCACCCAGGGCGGCCTGCCCTATTTCCACAAGACCGACCGCGAAAGCTGCCTGGCCGCCATCCGCAGCGAAAAGACCGATCCGCGCTGGCCGCGCGAGCACGTGCCCGGCTTCCCGCCCAGCCTCGAACGCGTTGCGCTCAAGGCGATGGCGCACCGCATGGAGGACCGCTACCAGGCGATGAGCGAGCTGATCACCGACCTCGACCGCTACAGCCGCGGCGAGTGGGTGCCGTGGTGGGGCCGGGTGCGCGTGCTGAATTTCTGGCGCTACGTGCGCCGCTGCTATCCCAGGGTGATCTGGGGCAGCGCCACCCTGCTGACGCTCACCGCGCTGGCGCTGCTGGCGCTGTGGGCGAAGCCCTACCTCGATGGCGACCGCCGCGCCTTGACCCAGCAGCTCGATGAGGTCGAACGGGTGGTGCGTCAGATCGAGGCCGGCACCACCAGTCAGCCCGATCGCAAGGCGCGCGACCAGTTCGAGCAGGTCGACGAGGCGCTGCGCCACCTCAGCACGCGCTATCCCGACCTGGTGCAGCGCTGGCGCCTGCTTGGCCGCCGGCTGCTCGCCGGCAGCCGACTCGATGCCCACTTCGCCGGCAGCGGCGTCGAGGCGGCCGACGGCCGCGCCGCCAAGGAGCAGTTCGAGCTTGCCGCCGGAGTCGAGACGCCGTTGTGGACGCTGGGCGACGACGGCCTGACCATGTCCGACGAAGCCAAGCTCGAATTCGGCCCCTTCGGCACCGGCTCCGCCTTCATCTTCCTGCATCTGCGCACCGGGGAGCGCTTCCGCTGCGAGGTCGAGGAACACGCCGGCCCGGTGCACCACCGCACGCGCTGGCGGGTGTTCAACCACGCCCTGCAACTGACCACGCAGGAGGACGAGAAGGAGGCGGTCATCCTCCACCAGGATCCGCTGCCGCCCGGCGAGCAACTGACCGAGCTGCGCCTGTGGCTGGAGGTGCGCGGCGACCAGATCAACTCGTGGGGCTGGCCGCGTGCCAGTACCACCATGGTGCACCGCCCGCTGCGCGGCCTCGCCCCCGACGCTTCAGCGCGGGTGCGTCTCATCCTGCCGCGCGGCAGCGTGCTGATGCGCATCGCGATCCTGCCGACGAAGTGGCCGATGCGGTAGGGGAGTCAGGGTCAGCGATCAGGGATCAGGCGACCCTAACCCACCCGAACCCCGCTCTTCTACGGCCTGACCAGTTCGAGCGCATTGCGCAGCTCGCGTTCACTGGCCGGCTGCCAGTCGGCGCCCAGCCGGTTGCGCACGCGGCCGAGGGCGCTGGTCCAGTCCTCGCCGGTGCGCGACTGGTAGTCGCGGCAGGGGCCTTCCCACCACGGCTGCGGCCAGGGCTGGGGCAGGGCACGCGGCGGCGGACGGACGACGCCGTGCTCGGTCGGCCTGCCGGTGTGGCCGTCGATCACCAGGCTGCCGACGGCGTCGGCGTCGAGGTAGACGCGCTCGATGGCCGCGGCGATGCGCGCGGCGTCCTGCGAGCGCACCTGGGCGCCATCAGTGGCCTGGTAGAACTGCACGGTGACGCGGATGGGGAAGCGCCAATCACGCTCGATGGTGCACTGGTCGAGGCCAAGCCAGGGACCTTCGACCGGGCCGGACGAGACCACCGCGGTCTCGACGTCAGCGCCACCGGCCCGCTTCGCCGAATCCGCGGCGGCGGGAGCAGCGGGCTTCGCGGACGGAGTGGCGAACCATCCGCCACCTTGTTCACGCCGCGGTTCGGGATGCACCAGCGGCACCTGGATGACCAGGCACAGCGACAGGCCGTCCTTGGTGGTTGCATCGTCGCCGAGGGCATTGCCCTGCGCCGCCTGCTCGGCGCGGTGATCGCTGAAGCGCACCGCCTTGAGCGACGCACGCTGGCCGTCGGCGTTGTGGAACAGCCGCTGGCCGTGCCAGACGCCGGCTGCGGCCTGGCGGTTGTTGTCGATGACCTGCGCCGAGGTGCCCTCGGGCGTGGCCAGGATGGCGAGCACCGCCGGCGCGCCGGGTTGGCTCTGGTAGTTGAACAGCACCGGCGCGAAGCGCGCCGCGCCACCGGCGGGGATGGGCAGGAAGCAGGCCTGCGCCGCGGCGAGCACCACCTGGTCGCGGTCACCGACCAAGTCGCCTTTCAGCCAGCCGGTCGGGCGGTTCTGGTACTGCGCGAAGCGCTGCAGGTACTGCCGCAGGTCGATGCGTTGCAAGGGCGCGCCGCGTTCGTTGCCGACCAGCAGGCGTAGGCGATCGATGGGCACGTCGCAGGACTTGTCCGCGAAGTTGGGATAGCGCACCACCGGCATGCACCAGCCGTGATGCGCCGGCCGCGGAGCACCGAGCACCTGGATGGTGAGATCGCTGATGTTCGGCCCGACCGCCGAGCCCTTCCAGCGTCCGGCGTCCTCCCAGGTCAGGCTGAGCACCGACAGTCCGCGTTGCTGGAACAGGCCGGTGGCCTGCGCGTTGCTGACCATGCCGGCGACCTCGTCGATGACGTTCCACAACGGCGCGGCGCCGCGATCCCGATCGATGGGCTGCGGACCGATGTCGACGGCGGCCAGGCCGGCGAGTCCCGAGAGGGTGGCGGACAGCAGGCAGGCGGCGAGGCGGGGCATGGCGGGGTCTCCGCTGCCTGAGACGGGGTGCGGGCCCCAGGGTTCCCAAGATCCTGCCGGTACGGCGTCAGTCGATCCGCTCCACGCGGATCTGGGTGCCATCACCAGCCGCGGCGATCCGCCCGGCGAAGTCGGCCAGGAAGGCCACCCGTTCGCTGGCCGGAATCGCCCGCAGGGAAACGCCGTGGGCGGCTTCCGCGGTGCAGTACGGCGGCCACACGCTGAGCAGCCTGCCGGGTTCCAGCACCTGACCATCGGCCATGAACTGCCGCAGCGGGCCAAGGCCCAGCGTCGCGTCCGGCCGCTCACGACAGCAGGCGAAAAAAGCGTCCAGGTCGCAACCGAGATCGCGGATCCTGCCGATCTCGCCGTCGAGCATGACCACCGATCCGTTGCGGATCAGGAACTGGAACCCGATGCAGTCCTGCGCGAAGGGGACGTCCGCCGGCCTGACCGTGGGATAGATGCGGTGGAGCGCCTGCGCACCGTCCCAGGCGGTGGACAGCGCATGCCAGTCCGGCGAACGGCAGGCGCCGCGCACATGCAGGCCACCGTGGAAGGCGACGAAGCCGTTGCACGTCAGCAGCAGTTGACGCAGGTCGGCCGGGAGGCGTGCGAGGATCAGCGGGTCATCGACGGCGGGGCCGGTGAAGGTGAGGTCGGGGAAGGTGGTCGTAGACATGGCTGGCTCAGGAATCAATCCGGTCACCGCTCCTGATCAGCGGGCGCGCCCAATGGCGTCGGGCTTCGGAATTGCGGTCGTGGCGACGAGGACCGCCGGTGTTCCTCGGGAAGAAGGCGTGGTCCGCCGCAGGACGTCAGGGCCAGCGCCGCAAGCAACGGCACCATCGCCGATCAGCCCTGACTGCGACTGATGCGCGTCATCACGTCGCCTCGGCGATCCGCTTGCGCAGCGCATTTGGCAGCACGTCGAGAAACGGCGTCCAGTCGACTCCGTAATGCTTCCTGATGTAGAGCACAGCCTCGACCAGTTCGCGTTCAGACCGCGACGGTGGAGCGTCGGGATTGTGCAGCAGGAATCCTTGCCGCAGCTCTCGGCACAGATCGTTGATCTCATCCACTGCCATGATGGCTTCGGTGATGTCATAGGGCTGCGTCATCGCCCATTTCCTCCAAGGTGCCGATGTCCACGAGATCCTGCGGCCTGCCAGCCTTGCGCTTCATCTCGATCAGGGCTTCGCGGGTGACCAGCCAGACCATGGCCCCATCCAGTCGGCCGATCTTCCGCTGCTCCAGCCAGGTGCTTCCGGGTGGCTGCACCAGCAGGTCGAGCAGCATGAAGCGCTTCCCCTCCATGCGCATGCGCCGATGGAGCGTCATGCCGTCGGGAAATGTGATCGTGGCGCCGGTCGGAAACCAGCCTTCGGGCGCCAACGCCTGATCGATGGCGGCGATATCCTCGGCGGCCACGAGGAAATCGATGTCCTTGGTCGCCCGCTCAAAGCCATGGGCGGCGACCGCCAGACCGCCGCAGAGTGCATAGCGCACGTTGATGCGATTCAGGGCGAGTGCGGCAAGCTGAGCCGCAGCCACCAGTGGCCGGTCCATCACGCCCCCGCCTTCTCCATCTTCAGCCGCTCCTTCCGCTCCGCCGCCCGCGCCTTGATCGCCTGCTCGGTCACCAGCTTGGGATCGACGGTGGTCGAGCCCTGCGCCGCCGCGGTCTCCTCCATGAACTTCGACCACGCCGCCGAGACGTCCTGGCTGTTCTTGTAGGAGCAGAATTTCGGTCCGCACATCGAACAGAACTCGGCGGTCTTGAACGCCTCGTGGCCGAGCGTCGAGTCGTGCTTCTCGCGGGCGCGTTCCGGGTCCATGGCCAGGGCGAACTGCTTCTCCCAGTCGAAGGACCAGCGCGCGTCAGACATCTGGTCGTCCCAGTCGCGGGCGCCCTTGCGATGGCGGGCGATGTCGGCGGCGTGGGCGGCGATCTTGTAGGCGATGACGCCCTGGCGGACGTCTTCGAGATCGGGCAGGCCGAGGTGCTCGGCCGGAGTGACGTAGCACAGCATCGACGCGCCATGCCAGCCGGCGATGGCGGCGCCGATCGCCGAGGTGATGTGGTCGTAGCCGGGCGCGACGTCGGTGGTCAGCGGCCCAAGCACGTAGAACGGCGCCTCGTGGCAGACCTGCGCCTCCTTCTTCATGTTCATCTCGATCTGGTCCATGGGCACGTGGCCGGGACCTTCGACCATCACCTGCACGTCGTGCTGCCAGCACTTCAGGGTCAATTCGCCGAGCACGTCCAGTTCGGCGAACTGCGCCTCATCCGAGGCATCGGCCAGACAACCCGGGCGCAGGCCGTCGCCGAGCGAGACGGTGACGTCGTACTTGCGCAGGATGCGGCAGACCGCGTCCCAGTGGGTATAGAGCGGGTTCTCGTCATGGTGGAACATCATCCATTCCGCCATCAGCGCGCCGCCGCGGCTGACGATGCCCATCTTGCGCTTGGCGATGTAGGGCATGAAGCGCAGCAGCACTCCGGCGTGCAGGGTCATGTAGTCGACGCCCTGCTGCGCCTGGTGTTCGATGTTCTCGAGGATGCCTTCGATGGTGAGATCGGTGACCTTGTCGACCTGCTGCACCGCCTGGTAGATCGGCACCGTGCCGATCGGCACCGACGCGGCTTCGACGATCGCGGCGCGGATCTGGTCGATGCCGCCGCCGGTGGAGAGGTCCATGCAGGTGTCGGCGCCGTATTTCACCGCCAGATGGACCTTGGCGAGTTCCTGGGCGATGTCGGACGTCACTGCCGAGTTGCCGAGGTTGGCGTTGATCTTGCAACGGGTGGCAATGCCGATGCCCATGGGATCGAGGGCGCGGTGGTTGCGGTTGGCGGGGATGACCAGCCGGCCGCGTGCGACCTCGGCCATGATCAGCTCGACGGGCAGATCCTCGCGCTCGGCAACACGGCGCATCTCGGGCGTGATCTCGCCTCGCCGGGCATAGTGGATCTGGGTCACGCAGTCCTGGCCGGCGCGGGCCTGGGCGTAGTCGCGGGGGGTGGAGGCGCTGGTCTTGGCGATCATGGGAAGGCTCCGGAAATCCGAGGGTCTGTGGGTGCGAAGGTACGAGCGACGGCACCAGGCGCGAAGCGGGCGCAGCGGCAGGCGTGACGTGAGCCCGTGCGAGGGGCGGTGAGCGATGGCATCCGTTTCCTACGCCGGCATGACCCGGTTCAGGTGCGCGGGTCACCGCAGTGCAGCCGGATGGCGGCGTGGCGGTTTCTCAGGCCTGTCCAGGCCTCCCCGAGGTGGCCGGGATCATGGCCGGGTCTGCGCCCGTGCAATCGCCTGGCCTGGTCAGCCAGGCGTCACCCAGGCCGGCTCGGCTGGGTAACGCACGTGATGCAGGCACAGCCCCTGCGCCGGTGCCTGCTGACGCGCTGCCGGCGTGGCCTCACCGGCGAGCGCACGCGTCCAGTCGCCGAATTCGCAGCCGCCCTGGGCCACCGCGACCATGCCGCCGACCAGGCTGCGCGCGAGGCGGTAGATGAATCCGGTGGCGGTCAGGGAGCAGACCAGCGAGCGATCCTGCCGCCGCCACGAGGCGCGGATGATCCGGCAGCGGGTATCGGCGCGATGCTCGCCACGGCGGCGGAACGCCGTCCAGTCGCGGCTGCCGCGCACCGGGATGGCGGCGGCACGCAGTGCGGCCAGGTCCAGACCGCGGGCATAGGGCGGACGCCAGGCGAAGCGCGCGGCCAGGAACGGATCGGCGCAGATCCCGGTATCGACGGTGTAGCGGTAGGTCTTGGCGCGCACGTCGTGCACCGCATGCCAGCCGTCGTCGACCCGGGCCACGCCGCGGCAGACGAGATCGGCGGGCAGGTGCGCGCCGAGTGCCGTGACCAGATGCAGCGGCAGCCAGTCGCGCCGGAGATCGACGTGCGCGACCTGACCCTGGGCATGCACGCCGGCATCGGTGCGCGAGGCTCCGATCGCTGCCGCCGCGGGTTCACCCACGCGGCGGAAGGCGGCATCGAGTTCGCCCGCCACCGTGCGCCGGCCCGGCTGCCGCCACCAGCCGTGAAAGGCGGTGCCGTCGTAGGCGAGCAGCAGGGCGTATCTGATGGCCACGGTCGAGGGTCCGAAGGTCCGAGGGTCTCAACCAGCGCAGGGTGGAGTGTGCGCTACCTGCCGTGGGCGGAAGTCCCAGCAGGCGGCTGAAAGAAAAGCTGAAGCACCGCGTATTCACGCACGCTGGCGCGCCAGAGCCGCGCGAAAAAGTGGTGCGACGAGCAAGGCTGCGGTTTTCAGCGGCCTGCGTGTGTCCCGTCAGGGAAATTCACTGCCTCTGACTTGGCCGCGTCGCTGATCTGCGGCGTTGCGCGTACCGTGCGGTTGCTCTGCTTCCGCTGCGGTCCGCGCGCCTTGCAGCCGAACGACGGGGCCGGCGGCATAGGCAGCGAATTTCTCGGACGGGACACTAGCATCCACCCGCGATGAACGCTGCGCGTCCACCAGCGCCGGGCGCATGCGCGTCGAGCGATCCTCGGCTCCTCGGGTCAGCGCCATGAGCGACCAGCGGACCAGCCGACCTGCGGATCTGCGCACCGGCGCGATCCTCTACATCGCCGGCGACATCCACCTGCGCGACGACGCCCCCGGCGCCTTCTCGGCTTGGCTGGACCTGCTCGCCGCGCGTACGCCGGCGCGGCTGGTGCTGCTCGGCGATCTCTTCGAGTACTGGCTGGAGACCGACGGCGCCGTACGCCGCTACGCCGGCGTGCTGGAGCGGCTCAAGGCGCTGGCGGGTGCGGGCTGGCGGCTCGATCTGGTGCTCGGCAACCGCGAGATCGGCGCCGGCCGCCGGCTCGCCACCGCCTCGGGCTGCGTGCTGCACTGGCCGAAGCTCGACCTCGCGCTCGGGCAGCGCCGGGTGCGCGTGGTGCATGGCGACCGTCTCTGCCACGATCCCGGCTACCGCCTGTTCGCGGCGTGGATGAACGGCTTCTGGCACCGCGCCTGGCAGACCTGCCATCCCGCCATGGTCCAGGATGCGGTGGCGCGCCTGCTGCGCCGGCGCAGCCAGGCGGGCCACCGCCAGCGTCGCCAGCGCACCGGCCCGCCGCGGGTGTTCATCGACCGTCGCCGCGTCCAGGGCGCCGGTCGCGGCGCCGACACCGTCGTCGCCGGTCACATCCATCAGGCCTGGCGGCGCACCATCGGCGGCGTCGATCTCATCCTGGTCGGCGACTGGCCGGCGGGCCGGGGACGTTGGGTCGAAGGCTTCGCCGATGGTCGGCTGGTCGCCCAGGAAGCGGAATTCGCGCCGCGCTGACCACGGCCGGTCGCAGCCGGCTCAACGGCGTGCGTGGAAACGGTATCATCTCAACGCGGCACGTGACCGTCGTCTCCCCCATCACCGCATCGGGATCTCCATGTTGCGCACCCTGGCTGCTCTCGTCCTGGCCACCGCCGTCGCCCTCGCCGGCGAAGCCAAGCCGCTCAGCGCCGGTGAGATCGCCAAGATCACCGCCGCCCTGCCTGCTGAGGCTCCGGCCAAGCCCAAGGCGGCGCACAAGCTGCTGGTCTACAGCCGCACCAACGGCTTCCGCCACAGTTCGATCGCCACCGGCGCCAAGGCACTGGAACTGATGGGTGAGAAGACCGGCGCCTACACCATGCTCCACACCGAGGATCCCACCGCCTTCGAGGCCGAGTCGCTCAAGCAGTACGCTGGCGTGGTCATGCTCAACACCACCGGTGCCGCCTTCGGGGCGAAGAAAGGTGAACCCGGGGATGGCAAGGAGGAGACCTACAAGGCGAACTTCAAGGCCTTCATCGAGGGCGGAAAGGCGCTGATCGGCATCCACGCCGCCAGCGACACCTATGGCAACTGGCCGGTCTACGTGGCGATGATCGGCGGCAACTTCGACGGCCATCCCTGGCACAAGGAAGTCCCGGTCCACCTCGAGGATCCCAACCATGTCTGCAACGCCTGCTTCGCGGGCAAGGACTTCGTGATCGCCGACGAGATCTACCAGTACCAGAAGTACGACGCGACCACCCTGCGCGTGCTGATGCGTCTCGACGAGACCTGGCCGGAACTGAAGGCCGGCAAGCGCAAGGACGGCGACTACCCGATCGGCTGGGTGAAGATGGCCGGCAAGGGCCGGGTCTTCTACAGCAACCTCGGCCACCGCGAGGCGACCTACGCCAATCCCCTGGTGCTGAAGCATTTCCTCGCCGGCATCCAGTTCGCGCTCGGCGATATCGATGGGTCGGTGGTGCCCAATCCCAAGGCGGCGAAGTAGGAACCGGAGGTCAGGGAAGAGGGATCAGGTCGCGGGCTCGCACCCCGTCCTCGGTCCCGTTCCCTTTCCTATCCCTATCCCCGAGCCCGCCGCTTCCCGCCTTCGCGGGTCATCAAGGTGGCGAGCAGATCGCTGTAGACCAGGCCGCGGCCGGATTCCTCGCGAGCAAGCGCGCCGCCGTGGAAAAGGCCCTCGATGGCGAATTCCTGCCACAGCGTGCGTTCGCCGGGCGGCGGTTTCAGCAGCTCGTCGACCGCCTTGACCAGGCCGGGCACGGTGGCGAGCGCGCGCTCGTGCTCGGCGGTTGATGAACGGTCGCTGAGCGCCAAACGATTGCCGGCGGCGAACCAGGCAAGCACGCCCTTCCACGGGCCGCGGTCGCGCTCGTCCTCCTTACCCTCGGCGATCACCGGTGGCAGCCGCTCATTCCACAGCGCCTTGATCGCCTCGCCGAGGACGTGCCAGCCGACTTTGAGCGGGCCCTCCTGCTCGCCCTCGTAGGCCAGCTCGATCTTGCCGGTCATCGCCGCCAGCGTCGCCGGCAGGTCGACCAGCCGCGCCTGCGGCCGCGCCTCGCCAAGCTGCAGGCCGCGGCTGAGCACGTTGGCGTGCAGCGCCTCCAGCGCAGCGATGGTCAACCGCGCCGAGACGCCGCTCTTCTGATCGACGAACTCGCTGCTGCGGGCGGCACGTACCGCCTCCTCGATCAGGTCGGCGAACAGCGGCGCCATTTCTGGCGCGCAGCGTCCGGCGACGTCGCGCAGGTGCGCCTCCTGGCGCATCACCCGCACGCCATCGGCGCGCGTCTTGGGATAGTGGGTGAGCACTTGGGCGCCGATGCGGTCTTTCAGCGGCGTGATGATCTGACCGCGGCTGGTGTAGTCCTCGGGGTTGGCGGTGAACACCAGCATGAGATCGAGCGGCAGGCGCAGCGGGATGCCGCGCACCTGCACGTCTTGCTCTTCGAGGATGTTGAACAGCGCGACCTGGATGCGCGGCGCCAGGTCGGGCAGTTCGTTGATGCAGAAGATGCCGCGGTTGGTGCGCGGCACGATGCCGAAGGTCACTGCCCGCAGGTCGCCGAGGTCATAGCCCTCGCGGCTGGCGCGTACCGGATCAACGTCGCCGATGAGGTCGGCCACCGAGACGTCGGGCGTCGCCAGCTTCTCGCCGTAGCGGTCATCGCGTTCCAGCCAGGCCACCGCCGCGTTCCCGCCGTCCCGCGCGACGATCTCCTCGGCCAGCGCTCCCACCGGCGCCAGCGGATGCGAACGCAGCGGATCGCCGGCCAGACACGGCACCGCCGCATCGAGGAAGCGCACCAGCGCCCGCGCCAGCCGGGTCTTGGCCTGGCCGCGCAGGCCGAGCAGCAGCAGGTCGTGACCGGCGAGGATGGCGTTGACCACCTGAGGTATGACCGTCTCGCCGTAGCCGATCAGGCCGGGAAACAGCTCCTCGCCGCTCTTTCCCCGCGCCAGCTCGGCCACCAGATTGGCGCGCAGCTCATCCTTGATCGAACGCGGAGCCTGGCCGCCAGCGGCGGTGAGAGCGCCGAGCGTGGCGGGTCGGACGATGGTCATGGGCGGACCGTAGGTCGGTGAGGCGGTGGGGGAAGGGCGCGCGGGCCAATGCTGTGAAGCTAAAGAGCAGACGCGTGCGAACGTCAGCCTGGGACCGCGCGCGGCCCGCGCGCATCGTCGCCTTTCCGCTGCGTGATGGCGCCGTCTGGCGCCTTCACGCAGCGGCGAAAGTCCACGGCGAGCGTTCGACCGCGTCCGACGCCTTAGCTTCACAGCATTGGGCGCGGGCGCGACGCCGTGAGCCTGCGACCGCGCGCCGCTGGCGCGCCCGGCCGTGCTCGCAGCACGCCCGGCGCCGCGCCGCGCAGTCACCGCGCCGCGGTGTGATCCAGCCCCTGATCACGGCCACGGCGCACCCTGCATGCCGGTCGCGCCCACCAAGCTCGCGTCCATGTCCGACCCGGTCCACGATCGTCTGCCTGGGCGACCGCCGTGGTGGTGATGCGCCCTGATCCCGCCCTCGCCAATCGCCTCGATCCATCGACGGTGTGGGGACGCGATGCGGCGCTGGCGCGCTCGGCCGAACTCAGCCCGCTCTACGTCGATCGCCACGTCTCACCGCGCACCCGGCGCCAGTACACCGCGCACGACTTCTGGGAGCTGACCTGCGTCTTCCGTGGCCGGGGCGAGATGCATGCCGGCAGCGCGTTGGCCATGACGCCGCATGCCGCCTGCCTGGTGCCGCCGGGGATCCAGCACTACGAATATGCCGAGGGCGAACTCGACACGCTGTGGGTCGGGTTGCAGGGGACGCGACTGGACACCGTCGATCCCACCCGTGTCCACCGCGTCGTCAGCCGCGAGCTGACCGCGCGTTTCGAACAGTTGTGGCTGGTGGCGCAACGCCGCTACCGGCTGGTCGGGCCCGAGCTCGATGGTCTGGCTGGCGCCGCCATCGGACTGTTCCTGCGTCTGCTCGCCGAGCAGGACGACCCCGAGGCCGGGGGCATCGACCAGGCGGTCGAGCACCTCAACCGGCACTTCCACGAGGACATCTCGGTGACCGCCCTGGCGCTCGCCCACGGCATCAGCGAAGGGCATTTCTTCCGCCTGTTCAAACGCCGCGTCGGCATGACGCCGATGAAGTACCTTGCCGGCCTGCGCATGCGTCAGGCGCTGCTCCTGCTGCGCCAGAGTTCCCTGCCGATCACCCGCATCGCGCGCATGGTCGGCTACCCTGACGCGCTCTACTTCAGCAAGGTCTGCCGCAAGGCCACCGGCCGCAGTCCGACGCAGCTTCAGCGCCTGCATGGACGGAGCTGAGACTGGGCATGACGCCACGCCCGGCGCTGCGTCGGTGCCGGGCAGCGATCGGGTCAGCACGGCGGAGCAACGGCAATTCGGTCGGCAGTGCGCAGCGAGGTCAGGAAATTACCTGTCGGTCGGTGGGGGTGGTCAGGAATTTCCGGGCCGCGCCCCGTACCAGCAGGCATCGACATCCCGGGCGCTCGCGCCCGGGACCGTCCCACCCGCCAGCGAGTCCGCCATGCCCACGTCGCGCTCCATCGCCATCCTGTTCGCGGTCGTCCTCGCCGCGCCCGCCGTCGCGGTGTCGACGCCGGCGGAGAGCCTGCAGGCCTTCACCGTCCATCCCGAGCTGACCGTCGGGCTGTTCGCCAGCGAGCCGATGCTGGTCAACCCGATCTCCATCGACATCGATGAGCGTGGCCGGGTGTGGATGATCGAGGGCTGCAATTACCGCGCCCACAAGGGGCTGCGCCCCGCCGGCGACCGCATCCTCATCGTCAGCGACCGCGACGGAGATGGCACCGCCGACGAGGTGAAAGTGTTCTGGCAGAGCCCGCGCATCAACACCGCGCTCGGCATCTGCGTGCTCGGCCGACGGGTGATCGTCTCCTGTGCGCCTGAGGTCATGGTGCTGCATGACGAAGATGGCGACGACCGCGCCGACGAGCGCATCGACGTGCTCTTCGCCGGCATCGGCGGCGTGCAACACGACCACAGCATCCATGCCTTCCACGCCGGGGCCGACGGCCGCCTGTACTTCAATTTCGGCGACCAGGGCGGGCAGTTGATGACCGCGGACGGCAAGCCGGTGCTCGACAGCGACGGCAACGCCATCAACGACAAGGGCCGACCGCACCGCAAGGGCATGGCCTTCCGCTGCAACCCCGACGGCAGCGAGGTGACCGTGCTGGGCAGCGGCTTCCGCAACAACTTCGAGGCCTGCGTCGACTCCTACCTCGACGTCTGGCAGTCCGACAACGACGACGACGGTAACAAGGCCTGCCGCATCAATTACGTGATGGAGCACGGCCGCTACGGCTACGTCGACGAGCTGACCGGCGCCGGCTGGTCGAAGGCGCGTACCAACAGCGAGGCCGAGACCCCGCGGCGGCATTGGCGGCAGAACGATCCCGGCGTCGTCCCCACCCTGTTCATCACCGGTTCGGGCGCGCCGTCGGGCATCGCCGTCAACGAAGGCCGCCACCTGCCCGACTCGCTCTACGGCCAGATCATCCACTGCGAGCCCTTCCATAGCCTGGTGCACGCCATCGTCGTCCGTCCGGACGGCGCCGGGTTCGCGGCCAAGGAGGTGGCACTGCTCCAATCCACGGACAAGTGGTTCCGGCCGGTGGACGCCTGCGTGCATCCCGACGGTTCGCTGATCATCGCCGACTGGTGCGATCCCGGCGTCGGCGCCCACGCCATGGGCGACAACCAGCTCGGCAGCATGCGCGGCCGGCTCTACCGCCTGACCACCAAGGGCCGCACCGCGGTGATGCCGAAGCTCGATCTCTCCACCGCCGCCGGTGCCGTCGAGGCCCTGCGTTCACCCAACGCCTGCACCCGTCACCTGGCCGCCGAGAAGCTGCGCGCGCTCGGCGCCGCTGCCGAGCCGGCGCTGCTCGGGCTGTGGCGCGACGGCGACCCGCGGCTGCGCGCACGCGCCCTGCATCTGCTCTGCCGGCTTCCGGCCAGCGCTCAGCAGCATCTCCAGGCCGCCCTCGCCGACCCCGAGCCGCAGGTGCGCGTCACCGCCCTGCGCGCCGCCGCCGCCGTGAAGGCCGACCTGCCGGTCCTGGTAGCCCGCGTCCTCGACGACGCCGCGCCAGCGGTGCGCCGCCAAGCCACCATCACCCTGCGCGGTGACCGCAGCCCGCAGGCCACGGGGCTGTGGGCCGAACTTGCCGCGCGCCATGACGGCAAGGATCGTTGGTACCTCGAAGCCCTGGGTATCGGGGCCCAGGGCAATGAGGACGCCACCCTCGCGGCGTGGCTGGCCAAGGCGGGTGATGCCTGGGACACGCCGGTGGGGCGCGACATCGTCTGGCGTTCGCGCGGTCGCGACGCTGCCGGGCTGCTCGCGAAGATCATCGTCACGGTCGCACCGGCGGAGCGCGGACGCTACTTCCGGTCCTTCGATTTCCTCAAGGGTCCCGAGAAGGAGGCCGCCCTGCGCCAGCTCAGCACCGCCGTGGTCGACGATCGCGATGGCTTGCTGGCCCAGGTGCAGGCGCGGTTGACCGCGCTCGGAGTGGCACCGACCGGCGTGGCACCGGCACCGGCGCGGTAGCCACCGGCGATCAGCGACCGGCCAGCAGCCAACCGCCTTTTCAGGATCAGCCCGTCGCCTTGCGCCTTCCCGCCTTGCGCAGCGCGCCCTCCCAGGCGGTGCAGACGATCTCCTGCACGGCGATGCGGGCGAAGTGCTTGTCGTTGGCGGGAATGATGTGCCAGGGCGCGGCCTTGCTGTCGGTGCGCGCCAGGAGGTCATCGATGGCCGCTTCGTAGCGATCCCACTTGCGCCGGTTGCGGTAGTCCTCTGGCCCCATCTTCCACGACTTCAGCGGATTCTCCTCGCGCGCCTTGAAGCGCTGCGCCTGCTCCTTCTTGGAGATGTGCAGGAAGCACTTCACCACCAGGTGGCCGTCGTCGGTGAGCAGCTTCTCGAACTGGTTGATCTCGGCGTAGGCGCGCCGCCACTCGTCGGGGCGGGCGAAGCTCTCGACGCGTTCGACCATCACCCGGCCGTACCAACTGCGGTCGAAGGTGGCGATCTCCCCCCGTGGTGGCAGACGGGTCCAGAAGCGCCACAGGTAGTGATGGGCGAGTTCCTCGGGCGTCGGCTTGGCGACGCCGTGCACCCGGTAGAAGCGCGGGTCGATCTGTTCGAGCAGGCGGCGGATGGTGCCGCCCTTGCCGGCCGCGTCCCAGCCTTCGAAGACCAGCACGGTGGGGATGCGCGCGGCGAAGCAGGCGAGCTGCGCTGCCAGCAGGCGCTGCGCCAGCGCCTTGCTCTGCTTCTTGTAGGCGCCCTTGGTCAGGCGGAGGTCGAGGTCGGCGTCACGCAGGCGTTGGGGCATGGGCGGGACGGTAGTGGTTCGGGCCTGCGGCCAACTGGATTTCCGGGGGACGGGTTGCAAATCGCGGTTCTGCCCACCGCCTCTCGGCGTCCACCCCAGCGCGCAGCGAGAGGGCCCCGCCTGAGCGGAAGCTCCTCAACTCCTCAACTTCTCAACAACAACGCGGCCGCTTCGCCCGGCGATCGAAGTAGCCGCGGTAGAACTCGCGCCGGCTGGGAAGGGCGTGGTCGTGGCCCTGGTGTTCGGCGCAGAAACGCTCGTAGGCGTCGTCGCCGGTCCAGGAACGCAGCAGGCCATAGGCGATCCCCAGCCACGAACGCACGCGCTGCGCGGCTCCGGCCAGCACCGGCGCGGGAGGATGCGGAGCCGGCGACAGCGGGGCCCCGCTGTCGCCGGGTTGCATGCCGCCGCCGCGCAGGTGGCGCAGGCAGGCGCGGGCGGCGTCGATGATGATCACCACGATGATCACCATGAAGAGCGCGCATAACGCGGCGTCGAGGCGGTTGTTGAAGCGCTGGGCTTCGAGCGTGGTGAGCGCCGCCGGGGTCAGGCCGCCAGCATCGATCTGTTTGGACAGTTCGCTGACCTTGGCCAGGAAGCCGATCTTCGGGTCGTCAGAGAACAGCTTCTGCCAGCCGCCGACCTGGGTGACGGTGACCAGCCAGAGCAACGGCAGCACGGTGACGAAGGCCCAGCGCGCCTTGCGCAGACGCACGATCAGCGTGGTGCCGACGCACAGCGCGATCGCCGCCAACACCTGGTTGGCCAAGCCGAACACCGGCCACAGCGTGTAGATGCCGCCGAACGGATCGCGCACGCCGGCGATGAGGAAATAGCCCCAGCCACCGGCGACCACCGCGCTGGCGATCCACACCGCCGGCGGCCACGCGATCACCCCGAAGCGCCGCCAGCCGCGCCCGACCAGATCCTGGACCAGGAAGCGTCCGACCCGGGTGCCGGCGTCGATGGTGGTGAGGATGAACAGGGCCTCGAACATGATCGCGAAATGGTACCAGAACTGCATCGCCGTCTTGCCGCCGATCACCGCGCTGAAGATCTGCGCCATGCCCACCGCCAGGCAGGGCGCGCCGCCGGCCCGCGCCAGGATCGGCACCCCGACCTGCGCTTGCAGAGTCGACAACTCCTCCGGGGTGACGGTGAACCCCCAGGCGGTGATGCGCTGCGCCGCCGTCGCCACATCGTTGCCGACCAGGGCCGCCGAGCCGTTCATCGCGAAGTAGACGCCCGGGGTCAGCGAGCAGGCGGCGATCAGCGCCAGGATGGCGACGAAGCTCTCGGCCAGCATGGCGCCGTAGCCGATCGGTCGCGCGTGGCTTTCCTGGGCGATCAGCTTGGGCGTGGTGCCGCTGCTGACCAGGGCGTGGAAGCCGCTGATGGCGCCGCAGGCGATGGTGATGAAGGCGAAGGGGAAGAGCGCGCCCGGCGACACCGGGCCGTGGCCACCGGCGAATGGGCCGCCGTCGGCGAACTGGCTGACCAGCGCCGGCATGCGCAGGTCGGGCAGCACCCAGAAGATGCCGGCGGCGAGCAGCACGACGACGCCGATCTTGACGAACGAGGACAGGTAGTCGCGCGGCGCCAGCAGCAGCCACACCGGCAGCACCGAGGCGATGAAACCATAGCCGATGATCGACCAGGCGAGCAGCTCGCGACCGCTGACCGCGTGGGCGCCGATGGTGAAGCGCACCTCATGGCCGAGGGTGACGAAGTGGCGCAGGGCGTGGCCGGGCGGCAGGTCGTGGACCAGATGCCCCGCCCACAGGGCGGCGGCGAGCAGCACCAGGCCGATGAGGCTGGCTTCGAGCACCCGGCCTGGCCGTAGCCAGCGCATCCACACCCCCATGAGCAGGGCGATGGGGATGGTCAGCGTCAGCGAGACCACGCCCCACGGGCTTTCGGCGAGGGCGTTCACCACCACCATCGCGAGCACGGCGATGAGGATGACGATGATCACCAGCACGCCGACCAGCGCCACCCAGCCCGCGACCGGGCCGATCTCTTCGCGGGCCATCTGGCCCAGCGACTTGCCATCGCGGCGCATGCTGCCGATGAGGATGACCAGATCCTGCACGGCGCCGCCGAGCACGACGCCAACGATGATCCAGATGGTGCCCGGCAGGTAGCCGAACTGCGCGGCCAGGATCGGTCCGACCAGGGGTCCGGCGCCGGCTATTGCCGCGAAGTGGTGACCGAACACCACCCACTTGTTGGTCGGCACGTAGTCGTGCCCATCATTCAACCGCATCGCCGGCGTCGGCCGGTAGTCGTCGAGGGCGAAGATCCGGCTGCTGATGATCCGGCTGTAGAAGCGGTACCCCACCGCATACGTGCACAGTGCCGCGATCAGCACCCACGCCGCCGACACCGTCTCGCCGCGGTGCAGCGCCAGCACGGCGAAGGCGCTGGCGCCGAGGATGGCGACCAGCGGCCAGATGATCACGCCGAGCGCACGCATCTCAGCCGCCGTGCTTGAGCACGGTGACCAGGGTCTCCAGCTCGGCAAGGGTGTCGCGTACGAAGCCGGCGCGGTCGCGCACCACCCCGGTGCGCGTGCCACCGGCGGCCGGCGGCGGCGCGTCGGTGATGCGGCGGGCGAAATCCTGACAGGCTTCCAGCGCGGCGCCGGCGATCTTGGCCTGGCCGCGGATGGTCTGGGCGCGGCAGGCGAGGGCGGCGGTGTGGAAGCGCTCGTCGGGGCCGCCGCCGCTGGCGTCCTCGATCTCCATCATGCGCTGCACCACGTTGAGCGCCTGGGCGGGATCGGCGGCGGCGAGCCACGCCTTGCCGAGCAGGTAGAGCGAGCGGTGCCGACTGCGCCAGTCGCCATGGCGGGCGAACGCGGCGGCGGCGGTGCGCGCGGTGGCCACGAACACCGCCTGTACCTGACGGACGTGCTGCTCGGCGGCGCGCGCCAGGGTGACGGAGATGGCGGCGGTGTCGGCCACCGCCTTGTCGTCGCCGGGCACCTCGGCGCAAATCTCCTCGGCCTGCTTCAGGAAGGGCACCGCCTCGGCGGCACGGTTGCGTGCGGCCAGGGTCTGGGCGGTCATGATCGCCAGGCGCAGGCGTTCGGCCGGCGTGGTCACGCCCCTGGCGCAGGCGTTGGCGGCCTCCTCGTGGTTGCCGGCACAGGTCAGCGCCACCGCCATGCCGCGCCACAGGCTGCGCGCCACCGCGGCATCGGGCGTGACCGCGGCATGGGTGAGCAGCCGGCGCGCGAAGCGCACGGTGTCGTCGTAGCGGCCGAGCCCGGCGGCGCCGAGATGCACCGCCAGACCGCCGAGGTTCTGCACATCGGACTCGGTCAGCGACTTGCCGTAGAGGTCATCGAGCCGGGCGAAGGCCGCGGCGGGATCCTTGGCCGCCTGCTGGGCGACCTCCTGGAGGTGGCGTTCGAAGGGCGTGGGCTGCACCATGGGCGCCGGGTGTACGGGCGGCGGTGCCTGAGCCAAGGCGCAGGGAGGGTCGCGGCGTCAGGTGTCAGCGCGCGTACACCGGCCACGACGCCGCGGCGTCCCAGCCGCCGCCAGCGAAGACGTCGTTCCAGGCCGGTGGGTTGGCGCCGGCCGCCTGCGGGGCGGCACGCACCTGGCCGTCGTTGGTGAGGGCGAAGACACGTCGGCCGGTGTCCCCTGGTTTCTGCGGCCAAGCGTAGATCACGAACTGGCGCTCCTGGGCGTTGGCGGCGGCGGCATTGGCCGGACGAGGACCCGGCACGGCGGGCTCGCTGATCGCCCCACCGGCGCCGTCGGGCAGCCACACCGCGAAGCGGTACCCCTGTGCGATGTCGCCCATTGCCAACGCTCCCTGCACATAGTGCGCGGCCGTAGGGGCCGCGGTGGCGCGGCGGCCGGCGAGTTCACTGATGAAGCCGTACTCGCCGACGTTGTCGCCATCCTGGTCGACCAGGGACGCCGCCTGGAACATGACCTGCGCCGGGAACAGGCCCGACTTCAAGGTCGAGCGGGCGGCAGCCTCATTGGCCGTCACCCGACTCTCGATCAGGTTGGGGATGGCGATCGCGGCGATGATGGCGACCACCGGCACCACCTGGCCGATGCCGCCAAGGATGGCGCCGGTCATCGCCATGCCCCGCCCCGAGCCCGACTTCTTGTTGAGCGCGATGATGCCCATGATCAGCGCGGCGAGCGCCGCCGGCCAGATGCACAGGATTCCAGCGATGCCGCAGACCAGTGCGGCGATGGCCAGTCCGTTGCCGTCCTGCGGTTCCGGGTTCGGGGCAGCGCGTTCGTCGTCCATGATCGCTCCGGGTGAGCGCATGACCTTGCCGCTGACTGGCGCTCTTCAAGCGCGGACCGGTGCGCGGAATGCTCACGTAAGGCAGTGATCGACGGCGCGGCGCCGTCTCCGCGAACCGTCTCCGCACGCGCCTCACTTGCCGCACTCACCTCACCTGGCGCTCAACGGCGTGACCTCCCCTACGGCGCCACCACCCGCCTGGTGATGAACTCGCGGATCTGGCCGATCGGGCACGACTGCGCCAGACGCAGGGCGCGCGGCTTGTCGGTGGGGATGGCGGCCTCCAGGCCGTACCAGTACAGCAGCGGCAGGCGCTTATCGTTGGCGTCCTCGGCGTGGGCGATCAGGGCCTCGGCGAGATCCCAGCGCTGTGCCGCGGGCAGGTCGCGCAGCCGGCCGGCCAGGGCCAGACGGATGAATGGCGAGGGGTCGGCCTTGGCGCGCGCGACCAGCAGCGCGGTGGTCGCGGCGGTGGGCGCGACGCCGTCGTCGAGCAGGCGCACCGCCCAGTGGCGGACATCCTCGTCGGGGTCGCCAGCCAGCGTGGTCAGCGTGGCGGCGTCGAGGCCACCGGTGGCGTGCAGCGTCCACAGCGCCTTGAGCCGGAGGAGGGCATCGCTGCCGGCGAGCATGGCGCGCAGCGCGCTGTGGGCGGCGGTGGGGACCTTGCCGGCGGCAGCGCGTTCCTGGAGCAGACGCCGCGCCGTGCGCACCTGCCATTCGTTGCGGTGGCGGTGCAGTTCGGCCAGGGCGGCGTCGTCGAGTTTGGCGAGATCGAGATCGGCGGCAGGCGGCTTGGCGCCGTGGCTGAGGCGGTAGAGGCGGCCGGTCGAACGGTGCACACCGTCGTGGTCGTGGCACTCGCCGAAATCGCACCAGTCGCTCAACCACACCGCGCCATCGGGGCCCAGGGTCAGCGCCACGCCCTTGAACCAGGGATCGGCCGAGCGCAGCGGCACGGCGTCGTCATGGCCGACCACGAAACCGGAACCCTCCCGACGTGGGCGATCGACGTTGATGCGGCGGCCGTGGATGTTGTTCATGAGCAGCGCGCCGCGCCACGAGGCCGGCCAATCGTCGCCGAGGTAGACCAGGGAGCCGGCATGGGCGTGGCCGCCGCCGACGGCGTCGACGGCGGGGCCGCTGATCGCCTTGTTCCACGAGCCCCCCGCGAAGTGGCGGTGGTCGGCGCAGGTGGTCATCAGCGCGTAGGCGTTCGCCAGCAGGTCCTTGCCGTACATGCGCTGGTAGCGCGCGCCGGGGATGGCGTGCCAGCAGTGGTCGGTCACGCAGTTGGTGAAGAAGCCCTGGCCGCGCTCGTCGAAGTCGAGGCCGAAGGGGTTGGTGGTGCCCTCGCAGACCACGGCGAAGGTCTTGGTCACCGGGTGGTAGCGCCAGATGCCGCAGCCGAAGCGCGTGCGCGCCTCGGGCGCGGTGCCCGGCGCGCCGACTTTGGAATCGCACTGGATGCCCTGGCAGCCGTACAGCCAGCCATCCGGGCCCCAGCACAGGCCATTGAAGACGTTGTGTCCCGCCTTGGTGTCGTCCCAGCCGTCGAGCACCACCTCGGGCGGCCCGTCGGGACGCAGGTCGCCGTCGCGGTCCGGGATGAACACCAGGTTCGGCGTCATGCAGGCCCACACGCCGCCGAAGCCGACGGTCAGCCCGGTGAGGTTGCGCGCGTTGTCGAGGAACACCGTCTTGGCATCGGCCTTGCCGTCGCCGTCGCGGTCGTGCAGCACGCTGATGCGGTCCTTGGCCGGACCATCCCACTTGCCCTTGCTGGTGTAGCTGAAGCACTCCGCCACCCACAGCCGGCCGCGGGCGTCGAAACTCAGCGCGATGGGCTGACCGATCATCGGCTCGGCCGCGACCTGGGTGACGGTGAAGCCCGACGGCACCGTGAGCTGGGTCAGCGAGACCGCCGCAGTGGTGGGTATGTCAGCGGGCTTCTGGCTGTCGACGACGCCCTCGGGCAGGGCCGACTCGCCGGCCGGGGCGAGGGCGATGGCGGCAAGCAGGACGAGGGGGAGGTGGCGCATGGGGTTCCGGGAAATGAGGTGGCCGGGCCAGGGTGACGGTCGACGTGGGCTGATCGGCGCCCGGTGTCCGGTGTTCGCGTGCGCTGTCCACCGGCGTCATGCCGTTGGCCTGGACGCCTGGACGCCCGGCGCACGGATTTCAGCCCAACAGGTCCAGCCGCGTCGCCAGTGGCGGCACCGCCCGGCTCGCGCGCGCGCTGCCGGCGCCAGCCAGACGCTCCAAAGCCAGGTCGACGGCAGCCACCCCCAGGCCATGCCAGTCGACGTCGAGGCAGGCGAACTCGTGATCGTACGAGTTCTGCGCACCGCCCACGCAGACCAGCGCCTGAGGGGATCCGACCTCGTGCGCGACGCGGGCCAGCAGCGATGGCCAGAAGTTGGTGATGCAGGCGGTGGGATGGCCGGACGCGATCAGGCGTTCGCGGTACCAGGCGGGGTAGTCGGCAAAGGGCAGCGGGCGTTCGAGCAGCCAGGTCTCCGCCGGCAGGCCCGCTGCCGCCATCGCTTCCAGATAGCCGGTATGGCGGTCGCTGCGCGAGTAGTGCGCAGCGTGGCCGGGCAGTGTCAGGCGCGGATCGACGTAGGCGATGCGGCGATGGCCACGTGCGAGCAGTTCGCGCACCGCCCGTTCACCGGCGGCGTGGTCATCGGCCCAGACGCAGTCGTGACGCTCGCGGCGGTTGATCCACACCGCCGGCGGGCCACTGCGGACGGCGGCGAGCAGCGCGGCCGGCAGGGCGGTGTGGTAGTTCAGCAGCAGCGCATCGGCGGCGAGTTCGCTGACGATGCGCGGCAGGTCGGGGCTGCCGCTGCCATCGTCGTAGCTTGCCACGGTGAGCAGGCGGCCATGCGCAGCCAGGCGCTCGACCAGACCGAGCAGCAGGCGCGGATCGAAATGGGTGCGTTCGAGCCGGGCGTCCTGCAGCAAGGCCAGGCTGGCGAAACGACCGCGGCTGACCGCCTGCGCAGCAGCATTGCGGCGGTAGCCGAGCCGGCGCGCGGCGGCGAGGACGCGTGAACTGGTGACGGCGTTGTAGCCGCGACCGCCCTCGCCGTTGAGGATGTGGCTGACCGTGGTCCGCGACACGCCGGCTGCAGCGGCGACATCGCGCATGGTGACCGGCATGATGCCGGTGTGCCGAGCGCCGCCGCCGACTCAAGCGCCGGCCGGGTTCACGGTCAGGCGGCTGTGTCAGCTTAAAAAGTAAGTTATTATCTGATTCAACCCGGATTGATTGAGTCACACAAGCCGTCCAACCGGCGCCATCCCGAGGCGACGGGGGGTCGGTGCCGGGGTATCCGCTCACCATGCCACGTTGGCGACCAGGGGTCACCATGCTGCGTCTCACCGCCATCGTCGTCCTGGTTGCCGCCCTCGCGGCCAGCGAGCCGCTGAGCGTTCCGTCCGACGCCGCCGTCGACCTCAGCCAGCCGCCGTATGGTGCGCTCGGTGATGGCCTCACCGACGCCACCCCGGCCATCCAGCGCGCGCTCGCCGATCACGGCAAGGGCGGCGGCACGCTGTTCCTGCCCAAGGGCATCTACCTGATCAGCGACACCTTGGCGCTGGTCAAGGATGCCAAGCGCATCACCTGGCAGGGCGCCGGCATCGGTCATACCGTCATCCGCCTCAAGGACCGCGCCGCCGGATTCGGCGACGCCGCCAAGCCGAAGGCGATGATGACTTTCGGCGGCGATCCGGCGCAGCGCTTCCGCAACCACGTCTTCGACCTCACCGTGCACAGCGGAGCGGGCAACCCGGGTGCGATCGGGGTGCAGTACTACACCAGCAACCAGGGCGCCATGATGCGCGTCGAGATCATCAGCGGCGATGGCCTGGGTGTCATCGGTCTCGATACCGGCCACCACGGCGAGATCGGGCCGGGACTGGTCCGCGATCTGCGCGTCCACGGCTTCGCCGTCGGCGTTTCAAGCAAGGCGCTCAATAGCATGACCATGGAGCGCCTGGTGCTGGAGGACCAGCGCGAATGCGCGCTCGACAACCGCGGCCACGTGCTGTCGGTGCGCGGGCTGACCACCCGCGGCGCGCCGCTGGCGGTGCGCAACGCCGGTACCTTGACCCTGCTCGACGCGACGATCGCAGGCAGCGGCGCTGAGGCGGTGGTCAATTCAGGCGCGCTGGTCGTCCGCGATCTCACCCAGCGCGGCTACGCCACCACCATCGCCAACCGTCCGCGCAAGGGCGTGGGCACAGCGGATGTCAGCGCCGCCACGGTGGCGGAGTGGACCAGCGTGGCGCCCGCCGGTGTCGGTGCCGGTCCGCATGCCTCGCTGCGCCTGCCGGTGGCCGAACTGCCCGACCTGGCGCGCGATGCTCCGGCGGACTGGGTTTCCCCCTTCGCCTTCGGCGCCATCGGTGATGGCAAGACCGATGACACCGCCGCGCTGCAGAAGGCGATCGACTCCGGCGCCACCACCGTCTACCTGCCACGTCTGCGCGCGGGCAAGCCGGTCGCCTTCGCCATCGCCGGCGAACTGGTCATCCGCGGCGCGCTGCGGCGATTTTCCGGCTCGGATGCCAACACCCTGACCACGGCGACCCGCACGCGCGCGGCGCTGGTGATCGCCGATGGCAACGGGCCGGTGACCGTCGAACGCCTTGATCTGATCTATAAGAACATCGCCATCGTCGTCCGTGCCGCCCGGCCGGTGGTGATCACCCACGTGACCGTTGGGGGGGAAGGGGGCGTGTTCAGCGAGGGCACCGGCGATCTGTTCCTGACCGATGTGTGCAGCGACACCGTCCGCTGCACGCGCGCCGGCCAGCGGGTGTTCATGCGCCAGATCAACGTCGAGAGCCCGGAGGTGAACATCGTCAGCAGCGGCGCCGAACTGTGGATCCTCGGTATCAAGACCGAACGCGGCGGCATCAAGATCGACGCCCGCGGTGGCCGCGTCGAGGTGCTCGGCGGCTTCGCCTACTGCACCACCAAGGCCAGCAAGGACACCTTCGTCAAGGCGATCGACGCAGCGGTCTGCGTGGCCGGTCTCTCCCAAGTCGCCTTCGGCAATCCCGTCTACCGCTATTTCGCCAGTGGCAGTCTCAACGGCGTGGACTTCGCCCAGGCGCCGACCGTGTTGTTCGCCGCCGGGCGGTGAGTCCTCCAGCCTGGTCCTCGGCGTTCACTCGCCGAGGCAATACAGCCGATCACCGGCGCGCAGCAGCAGGTCGCTGCCGGCGAAGGCCGGCGACGAACCGCTGCCACCGGGCAGGCGGTTGCGCGCCACCTCGCGCGCCTCGCGGGTCGCTTCCAGGACCACCGTCTCGCCCTCGGTTGAGGTGATGAAGAGGTGGCGGCCGGCGAGCGCCAGGCTGGCGTAGGCGACGGGTTCGCCGGCATCGGCGCCGCCGGCGAACAGCGTGCGTCCCGCGAGCACCGCCCCGGGCGCGTCGCCGCGCGTGGCGAAGGCGAACAGCTCGCCCTGGCCGGTGCAGGTGAAGACCAGGTCCTGGTGCACGACCGGCGAGGCGAAGACGTCGCTGGCGATCTCGCCGCTCCACACCTCCGCGGTCCGCCCGGCGGCGCTGAGGCGGACGCCGACGCTGCGGCGGTCGACGAAGTGCACCACGCCATCAGCGGTGATCGGGCTGGCGTTGACGCAGCGTCCGAAGTCGCTGGCCACGCTGGCGCCGGTGTCGGCGCGCACCACGTCGCCGGCGGGGGTGACGATGAGATCGTCACCCGCGACGGCCATCCCGATCGGCGTACCGTAGGATGAGGGCGCCTTGGCATTGACCCACAGCCGCGCGCCGCTGGCGGGGGCGAAGGCGTGCAGCCCGGTCATGTGCACGATCAGCCGGCCGGCGACCAGGATCGGCGACGCGCTGCGACCGAAGGCGGACGACGGCGCGTCGGCGATGAAAGCGGTCCAGACCGTCCGCCCGTCGAATCCGGCCGCACGCACGATGCCGTTGGCGAAGACGGCATAGACGCGTCCGCCGTCGGTGACCGGCGTGGCTGCGGCCATCCCGGCGCCGCCCACGGGCGCCTCGTAGGCCGCGGCCGCGGCGCGTTCGTCCGCGTCGGCGAGGTCGCTGGGGCGCACGGTCATCGTCCAGCGCAGCGCCCCGCTGGCGCGGTCGAGGCAGAGCAGGCGGTCGGGTTCGGCAACGACGAACACCAGGGCGCCGGCGACGATCGGCGAGGCGTGTCCGCCCCCGACCGGCGCGCTCCAGCGCACGTGCCGGGTCGCCGACCACTCCAGGGGCGGGGTGGCATCGGGATAGCGACCGCTGCCGTCGCCACGCCAGCCGCAGACCTGGCGGACCGGGGCGGCATCGGCAGCCACGGCGCCGGCGAGCACGGCGACCAGCGCCGCCACCCGTACCCGGCGCCGGCCAGCGGCCGCCCGCCGCGCCACCCCAGCGCTCATCCGCCAACCAGCCGGGCCACGGCGGCGGGGGAGAAACACCAGGCGCCGGGTGTGCGCCAGGCGGTGATCATCGGCGGGCTCATCGCTCGCCGATGCAATAGAGGAAGCCGGGGGTGCGCCAGTACATGCGCGTGCCGGAGAAGACCGGCGTCGACACCGTCTGCTCCTGGGTCTTGCCGTCGGCGGAGAATTCCTCGATCAGGTTCACGGCGACCTCCTGGTACTGCCGACCGGGCGTGATCACCACCGTCGTCCCCTGGTTGTCGGTGAGGTAGATGTGCTTGCCGGCCAGGGTCGGGCTGGCCGAAGCCCCGGCCCAGTTCCAGTAGTCGGTGCGCGGGCGCATGGGCAGCAGCTTGCGGTAGACCAGCGCGCCGCTGGCGGCGTCGTGGACGACCAGTGCGCCGCCCTCGCTGAGCTGGTAGAGCAGCCCGTCGACGAGCAGCGGCGAGGCATTGAAGCTGCGATCGAAGGGGCGTTTCTTCTGCTGCGCGTCGAGAGGCGGCAGCTCATCGGTGGCCCAGTCGATGGCGAAGGCATGCACCGGTGCGAGCTTGCCGCTCTCGGTGCCGGGCGGGATGCGGAAGACGCGCAGGCCTTGGGTCTTGTCGTTGGCGCGGGGGTAGCCGACGTAGGCGAACAGCGCCCCGCCTTCGACGATCGGGGTGGGGACGGCGTCGCCGAAGATCTGGTTGTCCCAGATCACCTGGCCATCGCGGATGCGCACGAAGTAGCCGGACTGGAAACCGGCCACCAGTTCGCCGCCCGCCTCGATGCGGAAGAGCGAGCCATAGGTGTTGAACGAGCGCGCGGGCGCCGTCCACGCCAGCGCCCCGGTCTTGACGTCGTAGGCACGCAGCTCGTTGGCCCACACCATCAACCGGCCGCCGGCCAGCAGCGGGCTGGCGAAGTTGCCGTGCTCGCTGCCGAAGCCGGCGCCATGCGCGATCCAGCGGCGGTTGCCGTCGAGGTCGTAGCACACCGAGATCCCGGTGGTGAAGAAGGCGCAGACGCTGCTGCCGTCGCTGGTCGCCGTCGGGCCGCTGAAGCCGAACACCGCCTGCGCCCAGTTGCGCGCGTAGCGCTTCTTGTCGATGGTGAGCTGCTGATCGCCGATCTGCTTCTCAAGGTCACGCTTGCGCTTGAGCGCGGCGGTCAGCGCCGGCGGGCGGTTGCCGGCGGCGCCGAGCTGGGCGTTGAGCAGCTCGACCAGGTCATCGTCGAGCTTGGCGAGCTGGGAGAGCAGCGGAGCGATCTTCTCGGCGTAGGCGGGCTCGGCCATGCGTTCGGCGGCACTGAGACCTTCGCATTCGGCGTGCGAGCGGATCCAGCGGATGCGTCCGCTGGCCTGGTCGATGCACACCAGATCGGCGGTCTCGGTGGTCAGGAAGATGCGTTCGCCGACCACGATCGGGCAGGAGACGCCGATCCCCGGCAGCGGGGTCGCCCAGCGGATGTTGCCGGTCTCATAGCTGGTGCCGGTGCGCTTGCGGTTCCAGGTGGTGGGCGGAGTGGCGCCGGGATAGCGGCCGGTGCCGTCGCCACGCCAACCCAGGGGGCGCTGGGGACTGGGCAGGAAAGCCGACGCGCCGAGTAGCGCCGGGTTCGCGGATTCGCCTGACCACGCGCTCAGCGCCCAGGTCAGGGTCAGGCAGACGCAGGACAGTCGCGCAGGCAGGGCCATGGGCGGTCTCCAGGGCAGGTTGCAGCCGCCAGCGCCGTCGAAGGCGGAAGCGGCCGCGGTGAGTTCGCGCTCTATAGCACGAACCGATCGCCTGGCAAGCGCAGTTCAGCTCGATTCGCGGATGATGAAGCGGGTCGGCACGCTCAGCCGCGGCTGTTCCAGGGTGGTGGCGCCGCTGTCGATCAGGCGCAGCAGCGTGCGCACGGCGAGTTCGCCGATCGCCTCCTTGGGCACTGCCACGGTGCTCAGCGCCGGATACACCTGGGCGGCGGCGTCGAGGTCGTCGAAGCCGACCACGCCGACCGCGCCCGGCACCGCCCGGCCGTTCTCGTGCAGCCACTTCAAGGCGCCGAAGGCGACCACATCGTTGGCGCAGAACAGTCCGGTCGGCGGTTCCGGCGTCGCGAACAGCGCCTTGGCGCCGGCGTAGCCGGTAGCGAAGCCGAAGGTGTCCTGGTGGATCAGCGCGGCGGTGGTGGGCAGGCCGCTCTCGACCAGGGCCTGGACGTAGCCGCTGATGCGCTCGCGTCCGACGATCGACGCCGCCGACCCGCCGAGGTAGGCGATGCGCCGGTGGCCGCGCGCGACCAGATGCAGCGTGGCTTCGCGGCTGGCGGCGACGTTGTCGACGCGGATGCAGGGGATGTCCACGCCTTCCACCGCGTCATCGATCAGCACCACCGGCACGCTGCGGGTCAGCGCCAGCACCTGCGCCGGGTCGTTGAGGCACGCGGCGACGATGCCATCGACCTTGCGCGGCACCGCGTCGGCGCCACGCCGTGGCGGCGGTGGCACCAGGTCGCTGGCCTGCGCGCCGTAGATGATGGTGTGGCCGTGGGCGCGCGCCGCCCGTTCGAGGCCGTGGAAGACCTTGGAATAGAAGGCGTTGCCGACCCCGTCGGTGATCGCCGGGGCAAGCACGAAGCCGAGATTGCGGGTGCGCTTCTCCACCCGTCCTGGCGGGCAGACGAAGGTGCCCTGGCCCGGACGGCGGACCAGGAGACCCTCGTCGACCAGTTCGCCGACCGCGCGGCGCACGGTCATGTAGGCGACGCCGTGGGCGCGCGCCAACTCGCGCTCGGCCGGGATGCGCTCGCTCAACCGGCCTTTGCGGATCTCGTCGCGCAGGTGCTGTTTGAGCTGGGCGAACGGCGCCCGGCCATCGCCTTCCCGCCCGCCTGTGCCTGCCACCCGTCGCATCCGTGCTCTATAGCTCTGGGGCGGTGCGCGCACAACCGTGGAGCGCGGTCCGAGCAGGCGACTGAAAAGGCAGCCTGCTCTCAGCTGCTCTCAGCTGCTCTCAGCCGCTATCTGCTGCTAGCGCTTCATCCCGATCAGCGTGAACAACTCCAGTCGCGACGCCGCGTTCTGCAGGAACACGCCATGCAGCTTGCTGGTGGTGGTCCACGAGCCGGGTTTGCGCACGCCGCGGTAGCACATGCAGAAATGCTGACATTGCAGGATCACCGCCACGCCCTGCGGTTTCAGCACCTCCTCGATGGCGTCGGCGATCTGGACGGTGAGCTTCTCCTGGATCTGCAGGCGCTGGGCGTAGGCATCGACCACCCGCGCCAGCTTGGACAGTCCGACCACGCGGCCGGCGGGCAGGTAGGCGACGTGGGCCTTGCCGACGAAGGGCACGAGGTGGTGTTCGCAGTGGCTGTGCAGTTCGATGTCGCTGACCAGCACCAGTTCGTCGTAGCCGCCGACCTCGCTGAAGGTGCGGCTGAGGAAGGCGCGCGGATCGACGGCATAGCCGGCGTAGTGCTCGGCCATGGCCCGCACCACCCGGAGCGGCGTGTCGATCAGGCCCTCGCGGTCGGGGTCCTCGCCGATGTGGCGGAGCAGGGCGCGCACGTGTTCCATCGCCGCCTCGGCGGCGGGGCCATTGACAGGCGGCCCGGCGGAGGAAAGGGTCGCATCGTCGTCGGGAGACAAAGCCATGTCGGTACCGTCCGTGGGGATGCTGACCAGCGACCGTCGCCACGGAAGGGTCCGTCGGCGCCCGTATCGGCGCGCGGGCTAGCGAGAGCCATGCCCACCGCGAAGCGCGATCCCCGCCGGCTGCCGCTGATCCTGCTCGGCATCTTCGTCGTCTGGTTCGCGCTGTGGGCGATCCGACCGAAGCACCCGGGGGATTTCCTGCTCGAACACGTGCTCACCGCCGTCTTCCTGCCCATCCTCTGCCTGACCTGGAAGCGCTTCCGGCTCAGCGCCGCCAGCTATCTCCTGATCTTCGCCTTCCTCTGCCTGCACGTGCTCGGCGCCCACTACACGTACTCCGAGGTGCCGTACCCGGCGTGGTTCAAGACCGCGGCGGGTTGGGTGGGCATCGACTTCGATATCCAGAAGACCTTCGGCTTCGCGCGCAACCACTTCGACCGGCTGGTCCATTTCTGCTTCGGGTTGCTGCTCGCCTATCCCGCCCGTGAGATCTTCGTGCGCATCGCCCGGGTGAAGGGCTTCTGGGGCTACTACCTGCCCTTGGATGTGATGATGTCGCTGAGCATGCTCTACGAACTGATCGAATGGGCGGTGGCGATGGTCGTCGCTCCCGAGCTTGGCAACAACTACCTCGGCACCCAGGGCGACCAGTGGGACGCCCACAAGGACATGGCTTTGGCCAGCGTCGGCGCGTTGATCGCCATGGGCGTGACCGCGGCGATCAACTGGCGTGGCAAGCGCGACTTCGCCCAGGAATTCGCCGCCAGTCTGAAACCGGCGAGCGCGCTGCCGCCGGACGAACCGTAAGTCGACCGGATCCACCAGCCATGCGCCGACGCGAAGCCATGCAGGTGGTCAAAAGCGCGCTCAATCGCCTGTTCGGCCGGCCACAGCCGTTTCGTGCCGAGATCCTGGCCGCGCGCAGCCGGGTGGATCAGGGCGTCAGCGGCGATCCCGCCCGCGACCGCTGCCTGGCGCGCGGGTACTGCTGCGAGACCGGCTGCCGCGCCTGCCCCTGGAGCGCAGCGGGACGGCACTGACCGGGCAATCCGCGCACGCTTCCAGCACGGGGCGTTGACGCGCGGTCAACACAGTGCGCGCCGGCCCAGCGGCCGTGGAGGCGCCATGTCCGGCGAGCACACCGCGAGTCCGATCGGGTGTGCATCGGCAGCGGCCCGGCCGGGCAGCGCGCCGCCATCCAGGCCGCCATGCTCGGCCGCCGCGTCGCGGTCAGCGAACGCCAGCGTTCGATCGGTGGGGTGTGCAGCGAGACCGGAATTCGACGGGGACGTCGACGTCAACCCGCGGCTGACGTTCCTCTGCGATCACACATGCCGGCGATACGCCGCCACGATCTCGTCGACGAAGCGCTCCTGATCGCCGGCCCAGCGTTCGTTCGAGAAGATCTCGACCTCGTTCCAGCCGGTGAAGCCGGCGTCCTCCACCAGGCCGCGGATGCGCGGCACATCGATGCAGCCCTCGCCCATCAGGCCGCGGTCGTTGAGCAGGTCGCGGGTGTGCAGGCGCCAGTCGCAGACGTGGAAGCCATGCAGGTAGCCGCGGCTGCCGCTGAGCGCGATCTCGCTGGCCAGGGCGTCGTCCCACCACACGTGGTAGACGTCGACGGCGATGCCCACCCAGGGGCTGGCCACGGCGTCGCAGACCGCGCGCGCCTGGCGCATGGTGGTGATCGCCGAGCGGTCGCCGGCGTACATGGGATGCAGCGGCTCGATGGCCAAGCGGACCTGGGCGGCGCGCGCGGCGCCTTCGAGAGCGGCGATCGAGTCCTGGATCTGGGCACGCGCCTCGTCGAGCGGCATGCCGGGCACGGCGCCGCACACCAGCACCAGCATTGGCGCGCCGATCGCCGCCGCCTGGTCGATGGCGGTGCGATTGTCGTCGAGTGCGGCCTGGCGGCTGGCGGCATCGCGGGCCGGGAAGAAGCCGCCGCGACACAGCGCGGTCACGGTCATGCCTGCGCTGCGCAGCAGTTGGCCGGCCTTGGCCGCGCCCACGCCCTGGAGATGCTGCCGCCACACCGTGATGCCGTTGACGCCGACGCGCTGATAGCCGGCGATGCACTGCTCCAGCGTCCACGGTTTGGTGGTGATGGTGTGGATCGAAAGCCGCGACAGGTCGGTGATCGGCGTGGGCATGGCGGGGACGATCGGTGATCGCCGGGAGCGTCAAGGGCAGGGCCGGACGGGACACTAGCAGGCTGCTGCAAAAGCAGCCTGCGGGGGGTTACAGGGGGGCGTCTGCCCCCCTGGATAAAAAGCACCCTTCGCGTTTCCCGGGGAAAATAGCGACCGCAGGTCGCCCCCGGGGAGCGCGAAGGCAGCAGGCTGATGGAGAACGGAGTTTTTCATCAGCCTGCTAGGCGCCGGGCATCGTCCATCCCGCCGGCGGCGTCCAGCCCGCGCGGCGGGCCTGTTCCACCAGATAGTCGTAGGGCGCGGGCGTGCGCACCGCGGTGCGCAGGCGTTGGTAATGGCTGCGCGCGTCCGGGTGCAGCCCGGCGATGAAGGCCTCGCTGGTGATGAAGGCGAAGTCCTCGGCGCGGCCCCAGGGCTTCAGGGGCACCCACTGCGCCTGGAAGGAATAATGCAGGGTCAGACGCGGCGCGCCGGCGCGGCTCTCACCGCGGTGCAGGGCGTGCGCATCCATGAACAGGATGTCGCCGGGTGAGAGTTCGACGACGATCTCACCCGGCATCGGGCCACGCCGGTCACGGGTGAGCGCCGCCTGCTCCGCGTCGGTGAGGGCGCGACGGTGGCTGCCAGGCACGACGCGGAAGGCCGACTCGGCGTAGAGGGCGCCGTTGAACTGGACGTGGTCGTTGGCCGTCGGCTTGAAGGCCAGCAGCGGATCGAAGGCGAAGCCGATGTCGCGATGCCAGTGCAGCTGGTAGTCGATCGCGCGTGGTGCCCACAGCAGTTTCTGGCCCCAGGCGCGCGGTTGATCGAGCAGTCCGTGCAGGGTCTCGGCAATCACCGGGTTGGTCAGGGCGTCGATGAAGCGGGCATCATGGAAGCCGGGCCGGGTGATCTCATTGACGCCCCAGGTGCAGCGGCCCAGCCAGGCGCGGCCGGCGCGATCGACCAGCTGCTTGGCCGGAGGCTGCTCGGAGTCGGGCAGCAGCGCGTCGATGCCGGGTGCGAAGCGGGTGCCTTCGGGCAGATCGCGCTCGACGCGTTCGCGCAGGGCGCCAGCCAGCGCACGCAGGCGCTCCAGTTCGTCTCCGACGAAGGCCCGCCGCACCAGGAAGCCGTTGCGGAGGAAGCCGTCGCGATCGGCCGCGCTGAGCATGGGTGGCACGCTAACCACCGGACGGAAAACCGCAGGCGCTGGTCGGCCCACCGCGCCGGTGCGCCCGCGCTGCGTCCGCCTTCCCCCTTTCCGCCCCAGGTGCGCGCGATACGCAGGGTGCCCATGCGCGTCCTCTGCGTCCTGATCGTGTCGCTGTGGCTGCTGACGGGATGCGGCGCGCCGCCGGCGAGTGGTCCGCGCAAGCTGTCGCCGGCGGCCGAGAACCGGCTGCTCGGTGAGCGCTACCTGCGTGAGAACGCCGGCAAGCCCGGTGTTGTCGTCCTGCCCAGCGGCTTGCAGTACAAGGTGGTGAAGGTCGGCGCCGGTCCTCGCCCCACCGCCAACGATGTGGTGCGCGTGCATTACCGCGGAGCCTTCATCGATGGCCGGGAGTTCGAGACCTCGCGCGACTTCGGCGACAAGCCGGCGGTGATCCCGCTGTCGCGCTCGCTGCGCGGCTGGCAGGAGGGCGTCGCGCTGATGCCGGCGGGATCGATCTGGGAATTCACCATTCCCAGCCAGCTCGCCTACGGCCTGGGCGGATCCCCGGCGCCGCGGCCGGGCGACCCGCCGACCGTCGGGTCGAACCAGTGCCTGGTCTTCACCATCGAACTGATCGGCATCGACGAGCGGCCGGCGCCGCCAGCGGCGCGTCCCGACGCTGGACGCTGACCGCCGCACGACCGGCTCGCTGCTTCCAACGAGGTGCGGCCGGCTGGCATGTCCGGGACAGGGCACGTGCTTTCGTCGGGTTCTCCACAGCTGCCGCGCAGTTGGCGCATCGATCCGGTTTTCGTCAGAGCTTTCCCCAGCCGTGCCGGTGGGTTTCCGACCGCGTCTGGGAATCTCCTGGCGACACGTCGACTCACCACACGATGCCGCTCCGCGCGGAGGACCGTTTCATGGACCGGACCGACATAGCGACGACCGCCACGGTGACGCCCCCGAGCTGTCCGACTTTGCCGCCGCGCGCCGGCGACGCCTTCTGCGCCGCCGATCTGGTGGGTTGGCTGTACCGCATCGCCAACCGTGACGAGTCGCTGCCGCCGGCTGAGATGATGGAAACGGCGGACGACATCGCGCTGCCCGCGCATTGACCAGCCCGGGCCCGTCGCCAGCGCGCGGGTCAGGCCAGGGCGATGCGCGCACGCATGGTGTGGCAGCCGCCAGGCGGCACGCGGATCGCCCGTTCGCCCAGGTTGGCAGTCTCGACGCAGACCATGCCCGGCCACGCGTCTTCGCCGACGTCATCCATCGCCTTGGCCTTGGCCGCCCACGGATTCCAAACCACCGTGCTGGCCGAGTCCTGCTTGCTCACGCGCACCGTGCGCGCCCCGTCGCTGATGTCGCTGATGTCGCTGATGTCGCTGATGTCGACGGTGCCGCGGTGGTCGAGATAGACGCGATCGGTCTCCTCGCTGATCGCCAGCTCGGCGCTGTCCTGGGTGAGGCGCTGCAGCTGACGGGTTTTGTCGATGTAGGCGTGGCCGCCCAGGCCGCGCAGGACGCTGCGGCGGATGTCGGCCACCGCCAGGTAGGTGTGCAGCGCCTCTTCGCAGCGCAGCTCGCCGCTGTCCGGATTGATCACCGTGAACGCCAGATCGAGGCTGCGGCCGACGGTCACCGCGTAACGCAGTACGAAGCGCTGCGGCCACAGCGCCAAGGTGGCGGCGTCGCTGGCCAGTTCGAGGGTCACCCGGGTATCCTGGTCGGCGAGCTGGTCGATGGCGGCCAGCCGCCACAGGCTGGTGCGTGCGAAGCCGTGCGCCGGCTTGGTCGGATCGCTGGGGTGGCCGCCGAACCACGGCCAGCAGATCGGCACACCGCCGCGGATCGCCTTGCCGGCGGCGAAGCGGCTGCGCGGGCTCATCCACAGCAGTGGCGCCGAGGCGCGGGGCTGGAAGGCGGCGACATGGGCGCCGTGCAGGAAGATCTCAGCGCTGGCGTGCGGGTTGGTCACCCGCACCACGGCCAGGCCACCGGCACCGGGCACCACGCAGGCGATGCCGGGGATGGCGAACTGGCGGTCGAGGGCGGCGAAGTCCATGGTCGTTGCTCCAGGCAGGTGCGCAGGGGGGCGCGGCGGTTGCATGGCCTATGCCGATCGCCCGCGCCACGCAATCGGCAAGCTGCCGGCGAAGCGCGCAGCGCGCGACGGCGTACAGCCTGCGCCACATCGCCGTCGACATCGACAGCACGACGTTAGAGCAGGAGCACGACCGTGATCCCCACGCCCGACCTCCTCGACATCAACGCCGTCATCGGCGATCTCGCGCCCATGCTCCAACGCGTGGTCGGTGCTGGGGTGGCGTTGCGGATCGAGCTCGATCCCGGACTGGGCGGGGTGTTCGCCGAGCGTACGCGCTTCGATCGCCTCCTGCTGCACCTGGCGCTCAATGCCCGCGATGCCATGCCTTCCGGCGGCACGCTGACCATCGCCACCGCCAACGTCGCCATCGACGGGATCTACCTCCGGTCGCATCCCGCCGTGGCACCGGGATCGTGCGTCCAGCTCACCGTGCACGACAGCGGCGTGGTCATCGCCGACGCGGCGCCGTCGGCAGCGGCGACCGATTCCGAGGTGGCGGTACTGGTGCGCGACCTCGGCGGTCACCTCTGGCTGTCCAGCCAGGTCGCGCTGGGCACCACCGCCAAGATATTCCTGCCCCGCGTCGAAGCGCTTCCCGGGCAATCACCGACGACCGCAGCCGGTCGCGGCGAGACCATCCTGCTGGTCGAGGACGAGGGCGACGTGCGCGAGCTGATCCGCGGCATGCTCGCCAGCGTCGGCTACAGCGTGGTCGAGGCCGCCTCCGGCGGTGAAGCGCTCGAACGCTGCGCCGACCCTGGTCAGCGTCTTGATCTGGTGATGAGCGACGTGGTCATGCCCGGCATGTCCGGCCCCGAACTGGCCGAACGCCTGGTCGCCTCCCGGCCGGGCCTGCGCGTGCTGCTCATGTCGGGCTACCTCGACCAGGGCCACGTCATGCGTGGCGTCGCCCGCTCCGAGGTGCGCTTCCTGGAGAAGCCCTTCCTGACCGACGACTTGTTGCGTTCGGTGCGCTCGGCGATCGAACGGCGGTGAGCGGGAAGGCTGAGACGCGCACGAGGTGGGTGGCAGAGTTCTGATGGCCAGGCGAATGATGGAGTGCGGTGCGAACCGCTGAGCGATCAACGCTGCCGCCGTGGCGTGGATTGCCGCCGGTCAACCTGCTTCACATCCCGGTCGCGCCCGCGCGGCCCACTCACCGCCGTCCGAAGATCCGTCCCAGCACCTGGGCGCCGAGGTCGCCGAGGGTGGCGCGGAAGGCGCGACCACGGCTGACCTCGACCAGGCGGCTGACGAAGCGTTCGAGGTAGGGGTCGCTGGCGACCATGAACACGCTGAGATCGACGCCCAGGCGCGGGTAGCGGGCGCCCTGGTTGAGGGTGGCGGTGACGATCTCGGGATCGAGGCCATAGCTGCTGTTGATGATCAGTTCACGCTGCCCGCGGACGCGCTTGCCGGTGAACAGCGCCGTCGGTTTGCCGTCGGTGATCATCACCACGCGCTTGTTGGCCTGGTGCTTGCGGCCGAGGATCTCGCCGGCGCGACGCAGCGCCTCGCAGGTGTTGGTGTGGTAGGGGCCGTTGGAGACGTAGGGCAGTTCGGCGACGGTGACCTGCTGGACGTCGTCGCCGAAGAGCAGGATGTCGAGGCTGTCGCGCGGGTAGCGTCGGCGTTGCAGTTCCGCGAACGCCATCGCCACGCGCTTGGCCGGGGTGATGCGGTCCTCGCCGTAGAGCGTCATCGAATGGCTGACGTCGATGAGCATGACCGTGGCCGCGCTGGCGGTGTGGTCGCGCTCGGCGACCACCAGGTCGGCGTCGGCGAGTTCGCGTCGCCCATCGCGGTAGGCGGCGAGCAGCGACTCGCGGTAGGCGATGTCCGCCGATTCGTCGCCGGGCTGCCACGGCCGCAGGACTCCGGTGGGTTCGCCGCTGCTGCCGGCGCGCGGCACCACGTGTTCGCCCCGACCGTCGCCGGCCTTCAACTTGCCGAACACCGATTCCAGGCAGGACGCGCGGAGAAAACCTTCGCCCTTGGCGGTGAGGGTCGGCGCGCCGGCGGCACCGCCGATCAGGCGCTGCTCGCGCAGGCGACGTTCGAACTCGTCGCGATCGAAACCGAGCTGGTTGCGCAGACGCGGGTCGAGTTCGTCGAGCTGGTCGAGGGCGGCCTGGACGTCGCCGTTGGTGGCCAGCATCAGCTCGCGGAACAGCTCGTCGATGCGCCGCTCGCGCGCCAGGCGGTTGAGCAGCTCGCGCCAGTCGAGGTGCTGGTAGGTGTAGCGCATGGCTCAGCCGGTCGGCATCGCGCCGGTCGCTGGCGCAGCCGGAAAGTCCGGCGTGGAGCGCCCCGGCGATCGGCCACGGCAGGTCAGGGCGGCCACGCCGGCGCGCGTCGACGGGCGGACAATCATGGCCGGGATGATCGGGCGTCAGCAGCGCGGGCAATGACGCGGTCGACCAGTGTCTCCGACCACCGCGGCGGTGCGCCGACGCCCCCCGGCGCCGGACCGATTGCGACCTGCCCGACCGACGAAAGAGCCCCTCGGACTCGGGCAACCCATCCCGGCGCGTCCCGTACCTGCTCACCAGACGTGGGACCAGCGTGGGAATCAGGGCGCTTCAGCAGCGGGTCTCCACCGCCAACGGGCGGGACGCGATCAGGTGGTCGCCATCAGGCCCGGGGACATCGTGTCCGGTCGGCCAGAGCGTCGTGGCAGGAATGTCGTCGCAGCCGGCCGATGATAGCCGTTAGTGGTGTACGCTGTGATCCGGGCCGTGATCCCGGCCATGCATCGACCAGCAGCGCAGGTCGGGACGCAGCGTGCCAGCCCGGCGCAACTTTTCCCACCGCTTCCCGTACCTACTGCGACTCCATGACCTACCTGAGAATTGCGGCGGCAGACACCAGACGGGATGGCAAAGCGTTCTGCATTTTGCGCATTTTTCGTAGTTTGCGCAACGTCGCTGTTGCGGCGGTGATCGCTGCGCTGGTCTGGCTGCCATCGCTGGCAGTGGCGGCTGATGGCCCGTCCGGCATCAGCCGTGCCATCGAGTTTATGAAGAACCGGCAATACAACGACGCCATCAAGGTGTTGTCGGCCGACATCCAGGGCAAGGCCGATAACGAGGTGCCACGCCAACTGCTGCTGCTCGGCCAGTGCCAGTACGTCACCAAGCAGTACGACCTTGCCCAGGTGACCCTGGGCAAGGCGCTGCGGGTCGCGGCCAGCGAGGACGCCAAGGCCGACGCCGATTTCTACCTGACCAGCACGCTCTACCGCCTGCGCGACTATCCTGCCGCGCTCGAACGCATCGACGGCTTCGCCAAGCTGCGGCCGTCCGACCCCAAGGTCGGCAAGCTGCTGGTGTTCAAGATGCTGATCGTCGCGGCGAAGGGCGCGGGCGCGCAGGCCGACCTCGAAGCCATCCACGCCATGCTCTATCGCGACATCAAGCGCTACGACGCCGCCATCGCCATGGAGGCCGACGAAGTGTTGTCGGGGTTCTATCGCCAGCACGGCATGGGCGACAAGGCCTTCGGTCTGTACTCGCGCATCGTCGGCAACCTGCGCAACGTGATCAGCGAGAGCGAGAAGGAGGGCCGCCCGGTGCCGGCCAGCCTGAAGAAGGCGGCCGACAACGCCGCGCTCAACCTCGGCGCCATCGCGCTTGAGCGCAAGCAGCCGCAGGAGGCGCAGAAGTGGCTGGAAAACGTGCGCTTCGACAGCGAGATGATCGCCAAGGCCAGACTCTACCTGGCCAAACTCGCCTTCGAGAAGCAGGAATGGACCAACGCCATCGGCCAGCTCACCCGCGATGGCTTCATCGACACCGTCCCGGCCGGCCAGCTCAAGTCGGACATGTTTCTGATCATGGGCATGGCCGAGAAGAACCGGAAGGACGGCAACCCGGGCCGGATCGAGGAATGGCTGAAGCAGGTCGGCCAGGATTCCCGCGGCTATCCCCAGGCGCAGTCCGCTCTCGGTGATCTCTACCGCGAGAAGGCCTTTCAACGCCAGGCCATCGACGCCTACACCAACGCCCTGGTCGCCCCCGACTACGCGGCCAACGCGCTGTTCGCGCTCGGCGTGCTCACCCTCGAACTCGGCGAGAAGTCCGATGCCAACCAGGGTGCCCTGCACTTCAAACAGTCGGGCGAGCATTTCGCCCAGCTCTTCGCCCGCTTCCCGCTGTCGGCGCAGGCCAAACTGGCCAAGCCGCACACCGAGATCCTCGCCAAGAAGGGCATCAACGTCGCCTTCGCCGCCAATGCCGACGATCAGATCCGCACTTGGGAGAAATCCGCCAAGGACAAGGCCGGCACCAACGAGGGCGCCCAGGCGCTGATCAGCTTGGCGCGCCAGCACGCCAAGGTGCTCAGCGAGGAGAAGACCGGCAAGGTGATCAAGGCCGCGGACTGGGTGGCCTGCGCCGCCGCCTGCGATCGTCTGCTCGATGCCAAGGCGTATCCCGCCGGCGGGCCGGGCGCCGTCGCCGTCTCGCTGCGCAGCGAGGCGCTGTTCCTGCGGGGTACCGCCGAAGGCGCGTCGGTGTCTCCGGCCAAGGGCAAGCCTGGTGACCAGCCGGCACGCCATCTCGACAAGGCCACCGCCGAGAAGGCGGTCGAGCTGCTCGGCCAGGCGCGCGCGCTCACCGATCCCAAGAATCTGGAACTGATCAAGGTCATCGATCTCGCCCAGGTCGAAGCGATGTTCAAATCGGCGGACAAGGATCTCAAGACCAAGGCCGAGGCGCGCTTCGGCGAGCTGGAAGCGAACTACGGCAACGATCCGCGCTTCCAGGCGCTCGCCCTCGGTCTGGCCGGCTGGTACCAGGAGCAGGGCCGTCTGGCCGAGGCCGCCAAGCAGTACGCCGGCGTCGCCGATCGCTCGAAGGAGCTCGCCCCTGAAGAACTGATGAAGCTTTATGCCTATGCCGGCAGCCTGTTCAGCCAGGCCGGCATCACGGCCAGCCGGGCCAAGGACGCCAGCAGCCTGGTCATCTACCTCTATCCCGCCCTGAGCACGCCGCGCGATCAACTGGAAGAGCCGCTGAAGACGCTGGTCGCCAACGCCGGCGTCCCCGAGTCCGAGCTGCGCAAGGTCATCCGCGCCTGGGAGGACCAGGTGGTGGTGCCGGTGCTGGTTGCCGGCCCGTTCGCCAATCCCGGCGGTGCTGCGCTGGGCCTGGTGCACGGGCCCGAGTCCGACGGCAAGTCGGTCAATCCGCGCGCGGTGTTCACCGACAACGTCGGCAAGCCCGACCTCAAGAGCGCCAGCGTCTTCCGGGGCGGCGATCAGGTGCGTTGGCAGAAGGCCAACCTCAAGACCTCATTGATCGAGTTCCACGGACTGTGGCCGAGCTTCGCCGCCAAGAGGGACATGGCCGCTTATGTCGCGACCTGGGTGCAGGTGGCCAAGGAACAGGACGCCCTGCTCTGCCTGGGCAGCGACGATGGCATCAAGGTGTGGCTCAACGGCGGCATGGTGCACGAGAACGCGGTGTCGCGGCGCAACCAGATGGACCAGGACAAGGTCAAGATCCGCCTGCGTGGCGGCACCAACCTGATCCTGGCCAAGGTCACCCAGAGCGACGCGGGCTGGGCGCTCAATCTGCGTCTGGCCACCCTCGACGGCCTGCCGCTGCCCGAGGCGACCTACGGCGACGCACCGGACTTCGCCGACAAGGCGCGCAAGGGCAAGGAGCGCTGATGTCTCAAGACAAAGCAGATGGCTGCTGGCTGCTGGCTGATAGCGCGTCGTCCCGGAATCGAATGGTCTCCGGGCAGATGATGCCGCCATTTGGCCGAACCAACCCGAGCAACAGGCCATCAGCCATCAGCCGCCAGCCAACAGCTGCATTCCGCCCCGCGCTGCTGTTCGCCGTCGTCGTCGCCATGGCCGGCGCCGCGGTGCGCGACGATGTGCTCTACACCTACGAACCGCTGTCCGCGACCGTCGAGATGACCTGGCCGACCGGTGGCGTGGGCGGCAGTTGCACGGCGCTCGCCGCGCTCGGCGCCTTGTCCAAGGCGAGCAAGCTGCCCTTCGTGTGGATCCCGGGCAAGGGCCCGTACGCCATCGAGGACCACCTGGCCCAGAAGCGCGTGCAGCTTGCGAACGGGCCAGTGGTGGTGCACCAGGCGCTCGCCCAGATCCTCGATCTCAAGAACCAGCGCATCGTCTTCGACATCGGCCTGTCCGGTGGCAAGCCGACCATCGCGCCGCCACCGCCCGACGCCAACGATCCCGATGCCGATCAGGCGCGGGTGCTGGAGATCTACGATAGCCGCCTGGGCGAGGGCCGCTTCGCCGTGCTGGCGGCGCCGCTCGGGCCGGTCGCCGGTTCGGCCATGCTCTACAACGTCCTTCAGAAGGTTGAAGCCTCCACCCGGCTGCGCACGGTGTGGGCGGCCGGCCTGGACAAGCAGGAGAAGCTGGCGGTCGAGATCAAGGATCTCGGCAAAAATCAGTCGGTGGCGCAGGCGCTGAACAGCGCGCTGGAACCGCTGGGGGTGAAGTACCGGCTGATCCAGCAGGACGTCGCCAGCGAGCTCTTCGAATCGGCCAAGGAATGCTTCAACAAGATCCGCCGCATCGATCCCAAGAGCAAGCATGGCGAACGCGCGCTGATCACCGTGGCGCGCAATTTCTACGTGCTCAAGGATTTCGAGAAGATGCGGGCGATCCTGCGCGAGTACCTGCGCGTCTTCGACACCCCCAATCACGAATTCTTCCAGGAGGCCTGCTTCTGGGTGGGCTACTGCTTCGAGCAGGAGAAGAAGTACCACGAGGCGGTGGTCTACTACGCGCGCGCCGCCGAAGAGCGTCTGGTGTTCGCCAAGCCGACGGTGCCGACGACGCCGACGGGAAAGCTGGCGCGCGACGAGCTGCGCAAGCTGCTCAGCTATGACACCGCCTTCGCCCTCGGCGAGGAGGCCTCCGGCGAGTTCAAGGAGGTCAAGGTCGACGATGTCGCGGAATGGACGCGCCTGGTCTGCCACGTCGCCGTACGCGTCGACCAGACCGCCTATGCCGAAGCCAAGACCTACAGCCGCGAGAAGTTCAAGGCCGCCGGTTTCGACGCGCTGTGCGACGCCCTCGATGCGCTCGGCCTGATCGCCCGCGTCGAGCCGGTCAATCCCGATCACGCGGAACGCGCGGTCTTCCGCATGGCCGCCACCTACCGCAAGGACGGTCTGCATCCGCAGGCGATCGAGAACTGCAACCTCATGCTCGCGCGCTTCCCGCAGACCAAGCGCCTGCGCGAGGTCTACGAGATCATGATCGAGTCGTACCGTGGCCTGAAGCGCTACCGCGACGTCATCGCCACCATGGAGCGGCTCGCCGCGGTCACCACCGACCCCGAGGAGAAGCGCCGCATCGAGGTCGAATTGTGCTGGATCCGCTTCGACATGGCCGACTACGCCGGCGCCGCCGAGCGCTTCGAGAAGCTGCTCGGCGCTCCGCACGACCGTGAGGAGGGCCTGCGCGTACGCGACGGCCTGGCGCGCGCGCTCTTCCGCAGCGGCCGCTTCGCGGATGCCCAGGGCCACTTCAAGATCCTCATCGGCGAGCAGGGCGATCAGTTCCGCCGCGCGGTGGCGGCGCTGATGGTGGCGGCGTGCACGATCGAGGCCAAGCAAGGCGACGAGAACGCCATCCCGCAGGAGCTGCGCGCCTGGCTGCGTCAGTACAACGCCCTGCCCAAGGAGCGCAGCGACGGCCTGCCCACCGTCGACCACGTCCGCGCCACCTGGATCCAGTACGTGCTCGCCCTCGCCGACCTCAAGGCCGGCCGCGGCGCCGACGCGGCCGAGCGGCTGGAGGCCTGCGGCAAGTCGGCCGACGACGCGCTCGCCGGCGAAGCGCTGGTGCGCCTGAGCACGCTGCAGGCGCAGGCCGGCGACCTGGCCAAGGCGCGCGACACCTTCGAATACACCCTGACCATGATCAAGGAGGCCGAGACCACGGTGCGCGCCACCTGGGGTCTGGCCGAGGCGCTGCGCGGACTGGGCCAGACCGATCAGGCCACGCTGCGCTACCAGCAACTCATCGAGCGCTACCCGTTCTCGCCGTTCGTGGCCCAGGCCCAGGCCCGACTCGGCCTGGCCCCGGCGCCCGTGCCGGCAGCCGTACCCGCGCCGGCTCCCGTGCCGGCCAAGCCGCCCGCTGCTCCCGCACCCGCCAAGCCGCCCGCTGTAGCGGCCCCCGCGCCTGCACCAGGCAAGGCAGCCGCTCCGGCCCCAGCCGCTCCTCCTGACCAGACCAAGAAGAAGAACTAGGCCATGCCACATCCTGCCCACCGCTGGCTGCTGGTCGCCGCCGCGCTCGTCGCCAGCCAGGTCGCCGCCGCCGCCACTCCGGAAGAGGACTTCCAGCGCGGCGAGGCGCTGGTGCGCGACAAGAAGCCGAAGGAGGCGGCCAAGGCCTACGGCGAGTTCCTGGCGCAGAACGCCGACCACAGCCTGGCCACCGAGGCGCGCTACCGCCTGGCGCAGTGCCAGGAGGAGCTGGGCATGTCCGAGGACGCCGCCGCCAGCCTGGTGCTGGTCACCGCCAAGGCCGACACCCGCTTCAAGAACCGTCCGGCCGCGCTGCTCCTGCTCGGCAAGCTGCAGGCCGCCAACGACAAGGACCACAAGGCCGCCAGCGCCACGCTGGAGAAGCTGCTCGGCGAGGGTGCCGGTCTCTACGAGGACGAGGTGCTCGGCCTGCTCGCCGCCTACGCCGCCGCCGACGGCAAGTTCGACGATGCCGCCTCGCGGCTGAACCTGCTCAAGCGCCGCGAGAATCCCAAGATCGCCGAGGCCGCCGCGATCAAACTGGCGGTGCTGTGGGTGCGCGCCGAGAAGCTCGACCTCGCCATCGCCGCCATCCAGGAGGTGGCCGGCACCTACCCCAAGAACCCCGCGGTTCCCGAACTGCTGCTGCGCGTCGCCGACCTCGCCCGGCAGCAGAAGAAGATGGACAAGGTCGTTGCCATCGCCGAGCTGCTCAAGTCCAGCCATCCCGGCAGCGAGGCGGCACTGGGCGGCGCCTACCTGGTGGCGATGGTGCAGCGCGAGCGCAAGGATTTCGCGGCGGCGGTGAAGACGCTCGACCAGATCGGCAAGCTCACCCAGCCACGCCTGCGTGGTATCGCCTCCGAGGCCCTGGCCGCCGCTGCCGAGATCTACCAGAACGATCTCGGCGACCTGCCGACCGCGATCCAGCGCTACGTCGACGCCATCGCCGTCCTGCGCGAGGTCGAGACGGCGCGCAAGAAGGACATCCTCGAACGCTGCCACTTCAATCTCGGCGAGCACCACTTCGCCAAGAAGAACTGGGGCGCGGCGCTCGATCACTACGTGCAGTTGCGCGCCCTCGGCACCGCGATCAACATCCTGCCACGCATCCTCGCCTGCCAGGCCGCGCTGGGCGATGACAAGTCGAACGTGACCATGTCCGAGGTCGACCTCAAGGCGCTCGAACAGAAGGCCAAGGACAACCCCGGCACCGAGATCGGCCTTGAGGCGACGGTGCGTGTGCTCGACATCCGCCTGACCAATGCGCTGCAGGGCCATCGCCAGGGCTACGCCAAGATCGTCGAGGGCTATGCCCAGGTGCTCAAGGACTTCCCCAAGGCGGTGCTCGACAGCAACTGGAACGGCATCCACTGCCTGTCGCAGCAGGGTGTGGCGCTGATGCAGAGCCCGATCAAGGCCGACCTGACCAAGGCCATCGAAGCCTTCGAACAGGCCGTCGCCGCCGATCCCACCACGCGCAATCCCTATCAGGTCACCTCGCTGGAATCGATCGCGCAGATCGCCGACCGCACCGGCGACAGCGAACGCTCGCGCAAGGCCTACGCCGAACTGTTCCAGATCTTCAAGGGCCGCCTCGACAAGGGCGGCGCCACCAAGGAGGACGAGAAGCGCACCTTGCAGTACCTCGGCGCCGACCTCACCCGCCGCACCGGCGCCGATTCGATCCAGCAGGCCATCGACACCACCCAGAAGCTCATCGCCGAGAAGGGCGCGCTCTCCGACCTGGCGCGCGGCGCGCGCTTCTACCTCGGCGAGCTGCACTACCTCAAGAAGGACTTTTCGAACGCCGCGCGCGCCTACCGCGAATTCATCCAGTCCTACGGCCCCAAGCAGGGCGCCGACGGCAACTTCGCCAACGGACCGTGGGATCCCGGCCAAGTCGATGAGCCGACCCAGCAGATCTTCGACGCCGCCGCGCGCATCGCCCAGGCCTGGTACCTGGGGCGCCACGATCAGAACATGATCGCCGCCTACGCCTGGATGGCGAAGAACCTGCCCAACAAGAACAAGTACATGCCCGAGGCGCAGTACTGGCTGGCCATGGAACTGGGCAAGGGCGACAAGGGCGCGAGCAAGGAAGGCCGCCGCGCCATGGCCGAAGCGCTGTGGCGGAAGGTGGTCAGCGACAGCCTGGAGCCGACGCAGTTCAAGAAGATGCGCCGGCCGTGGGTGGAGAACGCGCGGAACGACCCCGACACCGCCAAGTACGTCAAGTCGGCGATGATCAAGGCCGGCCAGGTGTTCAGCGAACGCCAGGAGCACGAGATCGCGGCGGCGATGTTCGCCACCTACCTCGACGTCTTCCCGCCGCCGAACAACGAGGAACGCCGGCGCACCAAGGACGCCGCCCAGCCGGTCAAGACTGACGAGACGGCACCGATCGCGCGCTACGCCCTCGGCCTCGAATACGTCGCCCTCGGCGACAGCACCAAGCTGATCAACGCCTACAAGCCCTACATCAATGGCCTGTGGGATGACCGTTTTCGCGTCTCGGCGCTCAAGCAGCTCGGCTTCCATGCCGGCCGCAGCGAGAGCTACGACGACGCCGTCGACGCCTATGCCACGCTGCTCGACGAGTACGGCGACAACAAGACCGACGCCCAGGGCCAGCCCATCCCGCTGGCGAAGAACGAACGCCTGCGCCGCGGCAACACCCAGTGGGATGGCATCCGCCTGCCGGCGCCCAAGGACCTCGACCAGGGCGAGGTGCGTTTCATGCTCGGCTACCTCTATTGGACGCATGACAACTACGCGGCCTGTGCGCAGGCGCTGGCGCCGTTCCTGGTCGACGAGAAATTGCAGGCCGGCAAGTCGGGCGACCGCGCGCTGTTCATGGCCGGGCAGAGCTGGCTGCGCATCCGCGATCACGCCAACGGCGTGCGCGCGCTGCGCCTGCTGATCGACCAGTACCCGCGCTTCGAGGGCGTCGAGGAGGCCTACACCCACACCGCCCGCGGCTACGTCGAGCTGAAGAACTGGCCGGAATTCGACGCGCTCTACACGCGCTTCCTCCAGGCATTCCCCGCCAGCGACCGCCGCCCGCGCATGGACCTGTGCAACGCCCTGGCCACGGTCGGCAAGGGCAAGGCCGAGGCCGGTATGAACGCCCTGCGCCAGCTCGCCGACAGCGACACCCACGAGGACGTCAAGGCCGACGCCGGCTACCACCTCGGCATCGTGCTGGCCAACCAGAAGCCGCCCAACCACGCCGAGGCCTTCACGGTCCTGGAGAAGAGCGTGCTCACCTATCCCCGCGAGGCCGCCTGTCTCGAGGCCGGACGTTGTGCGATGAAGCTCGGCAAGTGGGACCAGGCCCGCGGCCACCTCGAACGCGCCATCCAGGAATTTCCCAAGGGCAACCCCGACACCATCAGCCAGGCCAAGTCCCTTCTGCAGACCGTGCAGAAGGAGCTGGTCAAGCCGAACAAGAAGTAGCTTCCAAGGAACACCATGCGGCACCTCCTCAGCATTCCCCTCATCGCCCTGGCCCTGTGCATCGGCATCGGCCATGCCGCCGACGAGAAGCTCGACCTGTCGACGCCGTTGGGCGGCGAGCCCGCCGCCGACACCAGCGACACCGGGCCCGGCGACAACGCCACCTTCCCGATCAAGACCGGCAGCGACATCTCGACGCTCAAGGAAGGCGCGCAGTACCGCAACCCCGGTGAGAAGGTGCTGTTCAAGGTGGTGGCGGTCGAGAGCCGCAGCGCCACCGGCGGCCGGCTGACCTTCCAGCGCGTCGGCGGCACCTCCAATCCGGGCAAGCGCTTCGCTCTCGTCTCGGGGGTCGGCCCGCAAACCATCGAGGTCACCTACAGCCTGCTCGATCTCTACGTCGAGGGTGGGCCGTTCCTGCACCCGATCGCCATCCTCGGGGTGGTCACCATCATCCTCGCCATCAACAGCTTCCTGCTCTACCAGCGCAAGCGGCAGATCCCCGAGGACTTCGTGATCCGCGCTGAGAAGGCGCTGAAGAAGGGCGACATCCGCAAGTTCAACCAGGCCGCCGAGCATGAGCGCGGCCTGTTTCCGGCGCTGTGCCGGGCGATGGGCGACCGCTGGTCGTCGTCGACCATCGAGGACATCGAGAAACGCACCGAGACCGTGGCCGCCGCCCAGATCAACCGCCTGCGCTTCCCGGTGAAGTTCCTCAACCTGATCTCGGTGGCGGCGCCGCTGCTTGGCCTGCTCGGTACCATCGTCGGCATGGTGATCGTGTTCGAGGGTGTGGCCGACGCCACCGGCGCGGCCAAGGCGCAGAAGCTCGCCGAGGGTATCCGCGTCAAGCTGTTCTCCACCGCCTCGGCGCTGATCGTCGCCATCCCGGCGCTGTTCCTCTACTTCGTCTACAACCAGCGCCTCTCCAATCTGATCGCCACCACCGAACTGCTGTCCGAGCAGTTCATGCACCGCATCAGCGTGCTCAAGCGGCGCGGCGTCGACGCCCAGCCCGATGCCGAGGAAGCCGATGAGGACGATGCGGACGCCGAGTCCGCCGAGGAGGATATCGCCGAAGCCAGCGACGAGGACGACGCCGCGCCGCAGGCCAAGCGCATCGGTGCGAGGCGGGCATGAAGTTCGAGCGCGAGCCCTACGAGGCGATGCACATCGACATGACGCCGATGGTCGACGCCATCTTCGCCATCATCCTCTTCCTGCTCGTCGCCTCATCGATCCAGGAAGCGCTCGAACAGGATCTCTCGATCGCCCTGCCCAGCCAGGGCAAGGAGGTCAAGGTCAAGGCGCCGCCGACGCGGCCGATGGTGGTCAACGTGCGCTACCTGCCGGGCAACAAGGCGGAGTACCACATCGCCAACGAGGTGATGTCGGTGCCGACGCTGACCAGCCGGCTCAGCCGCGCCAAGGTCATGAACAAGGAGCAGGAGGTGGTGATCCGCGGCGACCGCAACGTCAAGTGGGACCAGATCGCGGCGGTGATGAGCGCCTGCGCGCAGGCCGGCATCACCAAGGTGTCGGCGACGGTCGAAGTCCGCGACGCAAAGTAGCGGCCGGACCCACCGGCGCAGGAACTCGAAGGAGACGACATGGCCAAGTCTGCGACCATCACCGCCAAGAAGTCGCGCAGCCTGAGCACGCTGGCTGGCGACGAGAGCATCATCGACAAGCGCGCGGTGACCATCGGGCTGGCGCTGTCCGCCGCCCTGGTGGTCCTGGGTCTGGCGTGGAAATTGACCACGGCGGCGACCTCGCAGCGCAAGCCCGAGGAGTTCAAATTCTCGGTCGACGAACCGAAGACCGAGGAGTTCAAGGTCAACGACCCGGTGCGCGACATCATCAAGGAGCGCCCGGAGAACGAGGAGAAGGTCGAGGAGATCAAGGACGAGCGGCCCAACATCCAGATCTCCACCAACCCGGTCGACGTGCCGGTGCCGCAGGAGGTGGTGCAGTCCAAGAACCTCGACGTCGCCACCCCCAAGATCGACGTCGCCGGTTCGGTCACCGATGTGCCGGACGCGCCGCTGGAGATCTCGCAGGTCTCCGAGACCGTGCAGAACGCCATCAATCCCATCGCCGCCGACAGCAACGCTCCGGCCGATCTCTTCAAATACGCCGAGCCCAGCCCGCGCGACCGTCCGCTGGTTGCCCACGTCAACGCCGGTCCGCGTCCCGCCCGCTCGCTCAAGGCGCTGCCGCAGGCCTTCGGCGATCAGGATGTGCCGACCATGGGCACCCTCGGCGCGGCCAACGTCAACCTCTTCGGCACCGGCGAATTCTTCCAGTCCCGCGACCTCTCCGGCGGCATCAAGGCGCGCACCGCCGTCGATGCCGCGTTGCATTGGCTGGCCATCCACCAGGACGGCGACGGCGGCTGGGACGCCGTGAAGTACGAAGGCGCCGTCTCGGCCAGCCTGGCCGACACCGCCCTCGCCTGCCTGGCCTTCATGGGCGCCGGCCATCATCCCCGGCGTGGCGAGTACCGGCGCAACGTGGTCAAGGGCATCCAGTTCCTGCTCAAGAACCAGAAGCCAGACGGTCGCTTCCTGTTCAAGGGCGAGAACCTCTACACCCACGCCATCTGCACCATCGCGGTGTGCGAGGCCTTCGGCCGTGCCCATGACGACGAACTGGCGAGCGCGGCCCAGAAGGCCATCGACTACTGCGTCAAGGCGCAGAACGACGATGGCGGCTGGCGCTACCAACCCCGCGACGGCATCAGCGACGTGTCCGTGACCGCCTGGTTCATCCAGGTCCTGAAGACGGCAAAGCTCGGGCAGATCAAGTTCGACAACCAGGTCTTCTCGCGCGCGATCACCTACCTCGACAGTCTGACCGACAAGGGCGCCGCGCAGGAGTCGACCGGCCTGGTCGGCTACACCTACCAGCAGGACCAGTCCTATACCGATAACGGCCATCCCGCGCTCACCGCGGCCGGCATGGTGATCCGGCAGTTCAACGGCCTTGGCCAGAAGAACCACCTACTGATCAAAGGCGCCGAGGCGACGCGCATGACCCCGCCGAACTGGAAGGGCAACAAGGATTTCTACTACTGGTACTACGCCACCTACGCGATGCACAACATGGGCGGCGAGTTCCGCATCTGGTGGAACCAGCGCATCCGCGACACCCTGCTCGACAACCAGGCGCGCGACGGCGACAACGCCGGCTCGTGGGATCCCAAGGGCGATCGCTGGGGCAAAGAGGCCGGCCGGGTCTACACTACCGCGCTCGGCGCCCTGTGCCTGGAGGTCTACTACCGCTACTCCGAGGCGCTCAACGCCTTCGGCGTCGCGCCCGATCTCGACGAGTTGTTCCTCGAAGGCGGCGGCTGAGCGGCTGGGCATGAATCGTCCGACGTGCGCGGACGATTAGCGACCCAGTCCGCGCCGATGGGCAGGGCACCAGCGGCGCTGTCCGGCACTGGCGGAGCGCAGGCGCGTAGCGCCGATCACCGCCACGAGAGGGCTCGGGTGGTGCGGGGGCCTCGGCGTCACGCCGGCCGGCGCTGACCGCCAGCGCAGATCGACAAGCCCATCAGCCCAAGGGCGTGGGTGGCGTCGGCGGTTGCTTGGGATGGGGATGGTGCGGCGCGTGGTGCCCGCTGATCGCCGCGCGGTTGCCGCGCGCGTTCCACAGCACCACGCCGATGATGATCAACAGCAACGGCACGATGATGATCAGGCCATCGCGCGACCGTTCCCAGCGGCTGGGAAGGGCGGTCTCAGGCGGCGCCGCAGGCGCTGCCGCCACGGCGGTGACGAGTGATGGGTAGGTGACCAGGGATGCGATGACGGACAGCATGACACCACCTCCGGGAGTTGCGGCCGATGCTAGCGGCCGAGCGGGCGGGGATAGTGCGTTTCGGGCCGCGTCGCGACCGTTCCGGTATCGCCACGACCAGCAGCAGTGATGCCGACGTTAACCGCCGTGCGTCACGGCACCCACGACAACGAGACGGCTGGTTGCTGGGGGCTTTGGCGGCGACGACAGCGGGCGCGTGTGGGGTCCGGCCACGGCACCGGCGGTGTGCCTGCTCGCGCTGACCTGCGTTCGGCGACCGCGGCAAGGAACGTGCCTGCCTGGATTCGAACCAGGGACCTGCCGCTTAGAAGGCGGCTGCTCTTTCCAGCTGAGCTACAGGCACACATGCCTCGGTGACCGGCCGCCGCTGAGCTTCAGCTTGGCGCGTCGTCGTCAATCGCAGCGACCGGCTTGCTGCCCACAAGTCAGCCTACAGCACGCTCGCCGCGATCCCCGCCAGCTCGCTGCGTTCGGACTTGGTCAGGGTGATGTGGCCGGCGATGGCCTGGTTGCGCATGCGTTCGACCACGAAGGTCAGGCCGTTGGAATTGGCGTCGAGGTAGGGGTTGTCGATCTGCTGCGGGTCGCCGGTGAGCACCACCTTGGTGTCGGTGCCGGCGCGGCTGATGATCGTCTTGATCTCGTGCGGGGTGAGATTCTGCGCCTCGTCGACGATGACGTACTGTTTGCTGATCGAGCGTCCGCGGATGTAGGTGAGCGCCTCCAGGGTCACGCGCTCCTCCTGGATCAGCCGGCGGATGACCTCATCGGGGTCCTTCTCCTCGCTGGCGAGCAGGAAGTGCAGGTTGTCGAAGATCGGGCCCATCCAGTGCACCAGCTTGTCGTCCTTGGTGCCGGGCAGGTAGCCGATGTCGGCGCCCAGGGGCATGATCGGCCGGCTGACCAGCAGCTTGTTGTAGCGTTCGTCGTGGACGACCTTCGACAGGCCGCAGGCGAGCGCGAGCAGCGTCTTGCCGGTGCCGGCCTGGCCGACCAGGGTGACCAGCTTGAGGCGGTCGTTGAGCAGCAGTTCGAAAGCCATGCGCTGTTCGAGGCTGCGCGGCAGCACGCCGAAGTAGCGGCCGGCGTCCTCGCTCAGACAGCGCAGGCGGGCGTTCGCCGTCTCGTGCATGGTCAGGGCGAAGCGCGCGGCGTTCTGCTCGTGGCGCAGGATGACGAACTGATTGTCGCCCAGGGATTCGGAGCCGGGCACCACCGGCACCGGGATGGTGCCGCCGCGCATCGCCGCCTCGACCACCGGTCCGGGAGCGATCAGTTCGCACCAGCCGGTGTAGAGCTCGTCGAAATTGACGCGCTGGTTCTTGAAATCCTCGCTGGGGATGCCGAGGGCGTCGGCCTTGATGCGGGCGTTGATGTCCTTGGAGACGAAGAAGACGTTGCGGCCTTCGCGCTTGAGCAGGTTGGCGCAGCCGAGGATGCGGTTGTCGTTGACGCCGGGCAGCATCCCGACCAGGTCGTCATAGCGCAGCACCACCTGGATCAGGCCGCCCTGCGGGGTCTCGACGCCGTCGCGCATCGAGCCCTTGGCGCGCATGCGGTCGAGCGACCGCGCCACCTCACGCGAGTTGGCGCCCAGTTCGTTGTTGGCGCTCTTGAACTTGTCGAGTTCTTCGAGCACGGTCATCGGGATGACCACGTGGTTGTCGGCGAAGGCGAACAGGGCCTGTGGATTGTGCAGGAGTACGTTGGTGTCGACGACGAAGGTCTTTTCGTACTGGGGCTGGTTCATGCGCTTCCGGAACGGGGTCGGATGGAGGAGGAGAGGAGGTGTCCGCCGGGCGGGTCGCCCGGCAGGGCGTGACGGGAACGCGCGATCGCGGTGACCAGCAGCAGTGCCAGGGATCGCAACGGGCTCAGCACGGGGGCGGAGGATATGCCGCCGGGAGGCCAAGCCATGGCGTGCCGGCGGTCGGGTACCGACGCCCAACGGTGCGCCGGCGGCGCGACAACGCCACCATGCCAGGTCACGGGCCCGACGTCCGCTGTCGGTTCGGTCGTCAGCTGCAGCCGGTCACTGCCGGATCAGCGCCGGGGTCGACAGGATGGTCGCTTCCTGCTGGGCGATGATCATGAAGTGGGTGGGGTCGAGACCGGCCTTGATCTCGCCGCTGTGCACCACCACGTCGGCTTCCTTGATCAGGAAGATGTTGCCGATCCAGGTCACCGTGAAGCGCGCGGTCGCCGGCTCGGTCGGCAGCGGCACCTCGAACCACTGACCGGCTTCGAGGCCGCCCAGACTGCCCAGGCGCAGACGGAGCATGCCCTTGCCGCGCGCCTCGAAGCTGACCCCGGTGATCATGTTGCGCTTCTCGATGGCGATGCCGCTCTTAGGCGTGGTCGCCGGCAGGGTGATCGCTCCGGCGACGGTGAGCGCCGCCTGGCCGAGCGGTTCCAGACCGAGCCGGCGCAAGGCGTCCTGGCGGGCGGTGTCGACCGGGTTGGCGACCGCCCGGCCTTCGCGGGTGAGCGCGATCTCATCGACGGCGACCACGGCGCCGCCGTCGACGGTGATCGCGAGCTGCTCGCTGGGCGTGCCCGGCCGCAGCGTGAACGATTCGGCGTTGTTGTTGATCTCGACCACGGCGCTGCCGCCGCGCAGGTCGATGAATAGGGAATTGGTGGCGTTGGGCTGGAAGACGAAGGCCTTCGGCCTGATCTCCTGCTCACGCGACGAGACGTGCAGCTGCCCGGCGGTGAAATCGGCGAAGACGCGGATGCCGCGGAAGTTGACCACCAGGGTGCCCTTGGTCGCCCGCACCTGGAAGGTCAGGCTGAGCGCGCGCGCGTTGGCGCAGTCGCGACGGGTGAGCGCGGCATTGCCGGCGGGCACGGCGAAGCCATTGGCCACCGTCCAGGCGCCATCGCGCTGCAACGAGGCGAGATCATCGGCGACATCGAAGGTCAGGCGATCCTTCATCACCGCGGTCGCCGCCGGCGCCTTGCCGTCGCCCAGGCGGCGCAGCGCCGCTTCGAGGCGGGCGAGCTCGCTGGCGACGCCGGGCTGCTGCGCGCGATCGGGACGCCGCAACTGTTCCAGGCACTCGGCCAGCAGCCGGCTGTTGCCGCTGCGCGCGGCGCCGTCGGCACGGGTGATCAGGTCCCTGGATTCGAAGCCGCGGCGCAGCTCGATCAGGCTGGCGAGATCGCCCAGCAGGGCGGCGTCGGCACCGGCCTTCTGCGCCTTCATCAGTTCGACCCGCGCCAGCACCGTCTCGCCGACGATCAACTGCATGACCACGGCGAGGGCGTGATCGTCGTCGCTGGCGGTGGGGGCCGCGGCGGATTCAAGGCAGATGCGCGCCAGATCGCGCACGGCGATCTGCGGCCATTCCAGCACCGCGCCGCTGCCGCTGACCGAGGTCACGCGCAGGCCGGCGCTTTCGCCCCCACTGACATCCCAGAGCTGGTGGTCGGTGGGATGGGTGATGCGCAGCTTGGGCGCCCGCGCCTTGATCGCCGCGTCCAGAATGGCGGCGCGTCGCGACCACACCGCGAGCTTGCGGCGCAGCGCCGTCGCCTCCGGCGCGTCGGCCAGCGTGGCCAGAGCCTGCTCGGCAAGCACCGGCTGGCTGCTGGCGAGGTGCTCGTCCATCTCAGCGCTCACCGTCGCGGCCGGCGACACCTTCGCGGCGCCCGGTGCACCGACGATCGCTGGCGCGGTGGTGCCAGCAGTCGGCGCCGGCGTCACCGCCACGGCGACCGTACGCGGCAGGCGGCTCTCAGCATCCTTGGTCAGGGCGGCCGCCCATTCCGGGTCACCGGGCATGCTCCACACCGACGCGGCGGCGATCAGCGTCGCCGCGGCATCCACGGTGGCGCTGCGGCGGACAAGTTCGGTGACTTCCAGCCGGCGATTGGCGTGGCGCAGGACGATGTCCTGCATGCGCGCCTGACGCTCGTCACGATCGCTCAGGCGTTCGCAGACGGCGAGCGCGGACTGGTAGCGTTCGGCGGTGAGGTGCTGGCGGATCTCATAGAGCAGGTCGCCACGGTTCGCGCTCAGCCCGAGCGGGCCTGCCACCGGTGGCGTGGCCACGGGCGGAACGGTGGCGGCCGGTGGAGTCGCGGTCGGCGGGGTGACCGGGCGCGGGACGGCAGGCGGCGGGGTGGGGTCGCGGTTGAGCAGAGTCAGCGATCCCGACCGTGGCGGTTCCGCTGGCGGAGTCGGAGCCGTCAGCGCCGGCGGCGGTCGCACCACGTGGTCGGGAACCGTCACTGGCCCGCGGGGGCCGCCGATGACGGCGCGCCCCGGGCTCTCGCCGCTCGCCGGGGGGATGGTCGCGGTCGCACGGCGCTGGCCGTTGAACCATTCCGGCTTGGCTATGAAAGCCGCGAGTCCACCGGCAGCCAGAACGATGAGCACCACCGCCAGCACGGCTCCCGACGAATTGCCGTCCGCTGGCTGCTGGCGCACGTCAGCGCGACTGCCACTGCCGCTGCCGGGAGCGCCGGCAGCGGCAGCGCGCCGCACCTGGCCGGTGCCGGCGCGTACCAACGGCCGGTTGGAACGCGTCCCGGTCTGGGCGGCGTTGGCGGCCTGACCGGTGAGCTTGAGGGTCGGCCGCTTGGCGCCGCCACCGAAGCGATCCAGGCTGTCGATGAGCTCGCGGTACGACTGGAAGCGGTCCTTGCGATCAACGGCGGTGAGCTGCTGGACGAAATGGTCGAGGTCGCGGCTGATGTTGGGCAGCACCTGACGCAACGTACGGCAGCCGTTGGCGGCGGACCGGTGCAGCGCTTCGTGGGCGGTGTAGCCGGTGATCAGGCCCTCGCCGGTGATCATGCGGAACAGCAGCGCACCGAGCATGAACATGTCGGAGCGCACGTCGCTGCGCACATCGTCGTGCAGGTGCTCCGGAGCGAGGTAGTACTCGGTGGCGGCGCTGGCGCCGGACAGCTCGCGCACCAGATAGCGATGGCTCTTGGGCACACCGATCTCGTCGACCATGACGTTGCCATCCGGGCTGAGCAGCACCACTTCGGGACGCAGCCAGCCATGCACGACGCCGTGCCGTGCCGCCTCTTCCAAGGCGAGCGCGACCTGCCGGGTCACGCCGATGGCGTGCGGCGGCGCGAGGACGCGGCGGCGGGCGAGAACATGCGCCAGCGATTCGTGGTCGCTGGGGTCGCTGCTGAGCAGCACCGGCGTCTCGCGGCCCTGGCGCAGTCCGGACAGCGGCAGCAGGTGCGGGTGCCTGACCTGGCTGGCCAGGCGGGCATACGGTTCGATCTGCGGCAGGTAGCCAGGCTGGCGCACCAGCGCGGCACTGAGCACCAGGGCGCGTTGCAGGGTGTTGGAAGCGCGTTCGCGCACGCGGAACCGCCGGCCCTGCACGGTATCGTCGAGGATGGCGACCTGGTCGAATCCCTCGATCTCGAAGGGCACGCTGGCCTCGGCACTGCGCGGCTGGCCGCCACTGCCGGTGCCGGGCGCGCGCAGCGCCGGCGATGATTCGCGCTGCATCGGCAGCATCCCGTAGCCGCCGCTGTCGTCAGCCGGCCGGCCGGGCATCGCGGCCGGCTGGGGCACTGGCGGCGGCGCCGGGGCGGCGGGTGGCGCCGGGGCCCGGGTCAGACCGTGTTCGAGGTCGGCGATCTCCAGGGCGGTGCCGCAGGCGCCGCAGGTGAAGAGATCGCCGCTGCTGGCTCCGACCGTCTCCAGCATGTTCAGGCAGCGGTAGCAGGTGATCAGCCAGCTCTGCGGCGCCGGCGCCGCCGTCGGTTCGCTGGCACGACGGTCGGCCGCGACCCCGGTCGCTGGCCGCATCTGGCCTTGGGCGCGCACCTGGGCGATGACCAGATTGGTGATCGCCTTCATGGTATCGAGCACGCCCGGCCCGCTGCTGGCGACGGCGGTGAAGCGCGGCCACTGGCGGATGTTGAGCAGGGGATCGAGCTGTTCGGGTTTCAGCGCGGTGGGCAGGTCCTGCTTGTTGTACTGGATGACCACCGGCAGGTCGTCGGGCAGCTTGTGGTGCCGGAGGTTGTCCAGGAGGTCATTCATCGAATCGATGTTCTCGTCGAGCGCCTCGCGCCGGCTGTCGGCGACGAAGACCACGCCATCGGCACCTTCGAGCACCAGCCGGCGGGTGGCGGCGTAGTAGCTCTGCCCGGGCACGGTGAAGAATTCAAAGCGCAGGTTGTAGCCGCCGACCACGCCGACATCGACCGGCAGCAGGTCGAAGTGCAGCGTGCGTTCGGAGTGGGTGTCCAGGGTGACCAGTTCGCCGACGTTCTGGCGCGGGGCGCGATCGTGGATGACCTTGAGATTGGTGGTCTTCCCGGACATGCCGGGCCCGTAGTAGACCACCTTGCAGGTGATCTCGCGGGTGACGGTGCTCACGCGCATCGATGTGCTCCCGGTGTCCTGATCATCTACCGTCGGTGGCGAACGCTCAGCTGCCAGGCCCTGAGACCAGCGAATCCGAACCGCTGGAGTGTGACGCCGGGACGGCCGGTTGTGAAGCGGGTTTTCGCAAGGCGAGTGCGACCAGCAGCACGAACCCGGTCGAGATCGCCGCGTCCGCGAGGTTGAAGTTCGGCCAGATGTAGTCGATTCCCAGGTGATTGAGGTCGATGCGCAGGAAATCGCGGACGCCGTGATAGCCGGCGATCCCGAAGCCGGTGAGCAGGCGGTCCCAGAGATTGCCGCTGGCGCCACCGAGGATGCAGGCGAAGGCCAGGTTCTCGGTGCGGCCGTGCAGGCGGAACCAGCGCCACCACACCCAGCCGAGCAGCGGGATGAGCAGCACGGTCAGCAACAGCACGGCGGCCGGCCAGCGTCCGCCCAGCCCCCAGGCGACGCCGGGATTGTAGGTGAGCTGGATCCATTCCGGCCAGCCCGGCGCGGTCTCCGGGGCCGGCAATCCCAGGCGATGGCGGGTGAGGATGTCGACCAGGGCGGGTTGACTGAACAGCCAGGCCTTGCTCGCCAGGTCGCCGACCACCACCAGGACGAACACCGGTAGGAACCAACGTTTCCAGCGCAGTCCGGGAAACGTAGCAGCAGGGGGCGAGGGGGACATGCGAGTGGGCATGGTGGCGGGGCCGCAGTCAGCGGCAACCGCTGCGCTGCCCTCCTGAGCGGTACGCTTGCAACGATTGCGGTTATCGGAGGCGGATCCCGTGCTGGCGTGCCGCTGCGCGGATTGCATCGATGTCTGACCTGCCATGATCCCGCCGCCCTGGAGCCGCCATGACGACGCCTGCGCCCATCGCCTCGGCCCTGATGCAGAACTATGGTCGCCAAGACGTGCGTTTCGTGCGTGGCGATGGCTGCTACCTCACCGACGACCTGGGGCGCCGCCACCTCGATGCCTTCGCCGGCGTCGCGGTGAGCTGCCTGGGGCACGGCCATCCCGAACTGGTCGAGGCGATCCAGCGTCAGGCGCGCGAACTCATCCACACCTCCAACCACTACGGCCAGATCCAGCAGGAGGAGCTGGCGCGCGCGCTGGTTGACGGCGCCTTTCCCGGACGGGTGCTGTTCTGCAACTCGGGCACCGAGGCCAACGAGTTGGCCTACAAATTGGCGCGCCTGTGGGGCAACGTCGCCCACGGCGGACGCAAGACGCGCATGCTCGCCTTCGCGAATGGCTTTCATGGCCGCACCCTCGGCGCGCTGAGCATCACCGCCAATCCCGCCTATCGTGAGCCGTTCGCCCCGCTGCCGGTTGCCGAGTTCCTGCCTTTCGGCGATCTCGCCGCCCTACGCGCGGCCCTGCGCGACGACGTTTGCGCAGTGTTCGCCGAGCCGATCCAGGGCGAGGGCGGGGTCAACGTGCCGCCGGCCGGCTTCCTCGCCGAGCTGCGCGCGCTGTGCGACCGTCACCAGGCGTTGCTGGTGTTGGACGAGGTGCAGACCGGCCTCGGCCGTACCGGCCGGTTGTTCGCCTGGCAGCACGATGGCGTCGCCCCCGATGTGATGACCCTGGCCAAGGGGCTGGGCGGGGGCGTACCCATCGGCGCCGTGGTGGCGCGCGACGAGGTCGCCGCGCTGTTGAAACCAGGCCTGCACGGCACCACCTTCGGCGGCAACCACCTGGCCTGCGCCGCCGGGCTGACCGTCCTGCGCGCCGTCCGCCGGTCGGGATTCCTCGACAACGTCACCGCCCGCGGCAACCAGCTCATGGAGGGCCTGCGTCAGCTCTTTCCGGGTCATCAGGTGCGCGGCCGCGGCCTGCTGGTCGGTGTCCAGCTGACGGCGCCGCCCGCCGATCTGATCAAGGCCGCTCTCGCCGAGGGCCTGGTGGTCGGCCCGTCGGGGAACAACACCCTGCGGGTGGCGCCGCCGCTGATCGTCGCCCCGCATCAGATCGATGAGCTGCTGGGGAAATTGGCGGCAGCGCGCAAGCGCGTGGCCTGAGTCGGGGGCGCGGCCGGAGAGGAAGGGGGCCAAGGCCGTTCACGCCCGCGCCCGCGTGATTGACCCCGTCTCGCCCCGGGCTATCGTCCCGGCCCCCATTTTCGTCCTTCGGTCAGGAGTCCCATGGCCACCGCCACCGTTCCCCGCAGCGCCACCGTCCTCACCGGATCGGAACGGCCAACCCTCGCCCAGGTACGGACGCTGCGTCGCATCGCCGAACAGGACCTCGATGAGCGCAAAAAGCTGCTGACGCTGCATCAGGACGGACTGCCCGGGGTGAAGGAGGACCACAAGGTCCGCGCCGCCATCCTCGCCTTCGCCGTCGGATTCTTTTCCGATGCCGAAGAACTGGTCGCTGATCTCAAGGATGCCTATGCGCACGCCCTGATCGGGCTGATCTATTCCGAGCTGGGCGACCATGCCGAGGCCAAGTCCGCCCTGGCGGGTGCGGTCAAGGCGCTGCCCGAGGCGCGCGGCGAACTGTGCCGGGCGCTGCTCGACGCCGGCCTCGGCGATGAGGCCGAGAAGGCCATGGCCAATCTGGCCGACGGCGCCGAACGCGAGTTCATCGCCGGCCGCCTGCACGAACTGCGCGGCAACGTCGAGGGCGCGATCAACGCCTACGAAGCGGCGCTCGAAGCCAGCGAAGAACAACACGTCGAAGCCGCCTTCAAGCTGGGCGTGCTGCTCGACCGCATCGGCGATGACGATATGGCGGTCGAGAAGTTCCTGACCTGCGCCGACGTCCAGCCGCATTACCTGCCCGGGGTGATCAATCTCGGCATCCTTTACGACGAGCGCGGCGAGCCCAACGCCGCCATCGACTGCTTCCGCCAGGTGCTCGCCTACAATCCGCGCAACCGCCGCGCCGCCATGCTGCTGCGCGACGCCCGCGCCTCGCGCACCATGTACTACGACGAGAAGGAGGAGCGCGAGCGCGAGAAGATGGAGAAGATCATGCGCACGCCGGTCAACGACTTCGAGCTGTCGGTGCGCTCACGCAACTGCCTGGCCAAGATGAACATCTTCACCCTGGGCGATCTGCTGGCGATCACCGAGCAGGAGATGCTGTCCTACAAGAATTTCGGCGAGACTTCGCTCAAGGAAGTGAAGGAGATGCTGGCCATGCGCGGACTGCGGCTGGGGATGAACCGCGAGGGCGACGAGCGCCTGATCACCAAGGCCGACCAGAAGGTGCTGGGCGAATCGATCGAGAAGCTCGAACTCGGCAACAAGGCCCAGGCGGTGATGGAGAACCTCGGCATCACCCGCATCGGCGATCTGGTTCAGTACACCGACCTCGACCTCTACAAGGCCGCCGGTTCGGGCCAGAGCGTGGTCCAGGAGCTGTCCACCGCCCTTGGCGCCTTCGGCACCGGCCTGCGCAAGCCCGACATCGCGGCCTGACCTCGGCGATGCGGAGTGCGGCGACGCCGCACTCCGCATCGCGCGTGCGCGTCGGCGGCGATCCTGTGACGAGCTTGCCGGTCTGGGCTGGCCGCGCTTTGCCAGCCCACTACAGTCCGCGGCCATGCAGCAGGTCTACGAACTGAACGTGCGCATCTGGCGCAGTGAACGTTCGGTCCAGCTCGGCCGGCCTGCGACTCTCGACGATTTCGACCACGACGCGCTCGACCGCTTGGTCGAGGACGGTTTCACCTGGCTGTACCTGCTCGGAGCGTGGACCACCGGCCCGCTGGCGGCGGCGGTGTCGCGCCAGGACCAGCAGATGGGCAGCTACCTCGCCAGCGTGCTCACCGGCTTCGCCAGCGATGTCGATATCGGCGGTTCGCCATTCGCCGTGCAAGACTACCGCGTGCCCGACGACTTCGGCGGTGATGACGCCCTCGCCCGGCTGCGCAGCCGCGCCCAGGTGTCGGGGCTGTCGCTCATGCTCGACTTCGTCCCCAATCACCTCGGCCTCGACCACCGCTGGATCCATGAACAGCCCGGATTCTGCATCCAGGGCGACGAGGCCGAGTTGCGCGCCTACCCCGACGCCTTCGTCCGTCTGGGCGGGCGCATCTTCGCGCATGGTCGCGACCCCTTCTTCGCGCCGTGGAAGCACACCGTCCAGCTCGACTACTCGGACGAACGCGTGCAGGCAGCGGTGATCGCCCAGGCATCGTCGATCGCTGCCCGTTGCGATGGGCTGCGCTGCGACGTCGCCATGCTGCTGTTGCCCGACGTCTTCGCCAACACCTGGCGGCGGACCATGCGGCCGTTCTGGCGCGGCTGCCTCGACCGCGTGCGCGCCGAGCATCCCGGTACGCTGTTCATGGCCGAGGTCTACTGGGGTCGCGAATACGAACTGCAGCAGGCCGGCTTCGACTTCACCTACGACAAGATCCTCTACGACCGCCTGCTCGACGGCGATGCCGAGTCGATCCGCGCCCATCTCCGCGCCAGCCTGGAATACCAGGGCCACTGCGTGCGCTTCCTGGAAAACCATGAGGAGCAAAGGGCGGCGGCACGTTTCTCCGACCCCGACCATCACCGCGGCGCGCTGCTCATCACCGGCATGGTTCCGGGCATGCTCCTCTGCCACGCCGGCCAAGAGGACGGTCGCCACCTGCACGCCGCCCTGCATGCGACCCGACGTGCACCCGAACCCGGGTCGCAGCCGCACCGCGAGGCCTACCGCGAACTGATGCACCTGCTCTGCGAGCCGGCGCGTCATGACGGCACCTGGCGGCTGCTCGAACCGCGTAGCGGACATGATTCATCGCTGATCGCCTGCCTGTGGACGCTGCCGTTGCACCACAGCCTGCTGGTGGTGGTCAATGCCAGTTGGCGTGAACTGTCCGGCGCCGTCGAAGCCGGTCCACTGGCCAACCGCGACTGCCAGTTCCAGGACTGCACCAACGGCGGCACGGTCGTGCCTGTGGGCGCCGAGACGCTGCGCAACCAGGGCATCCAGGTGCGCCTGGGACCCTGGGGCGCGCAGATCTATCGGATCATGCAGGCGCGTTAGTCGTCAGTCGTCAGTCGTCAGTCGTCAGTCGTCAGCCGCGCGCCGCGCGGTTGGGCGGGACCAGAGAAGCGCTGGCGACTGGTTCGGCCACGACGGGTCATCCCCTGCGTGGACGCTCGCGCTGGTATGACCGCTACGGGCGGGCTTCGCCCGTAGCGGTCGAACCAGCTGGCGCTGGGCGGGCGGCAGCAGAGCCGCCGGCGGCTATTCGCTCACCGCTTCGATGCGCTTCTCGACCACCAGGCGGCCGATGGTCAGCGGGATCAACCGTGACCGCTGCTCGTCGATCGGTTCGGCGGTGACGGTTTCAAGCGGGCTGGAACCGGGCACGGCGTCGCCGGGAAATAGGTGGAAGCGCATGGTCGAGCGCACTCCGTCCGCCGAGCCGGCTTCCAGCACGACGCGGTCGCGGTGCATGCCCAGCCGGGCGGTCACCACCGGGAAGGCCTGGCGCAGACGTCCGGCGACCTGCGAGAAGAAGCGCTCCTGGGCGTCGCCCTCGGCGATTTCCGCGTAGGCATCCGCTTCGGCCACGACCCGGCCGCTGTCGCAGTGCACCAGGCGCAGGTAGCACTCGACGTCATGGCGGCGGCGCCAGATCTGGCCGGCGACGACGTACCGCGAGTGGAGCAGGCGTCCGACCTGCGCGGCGGTGGCGCGATCGACGTAACCGGCATCGACCTTGAGCAGTTCGGCGGTGTTCAGCGCCTTGGCCTCGCGGTCGATGGTGACGAAGCGGCCGTCAGCGACGATGGCGGCGACCAGGGCGGCGTCATCGCCGGTCCGGTGCGCGCCCGGCCAGGCCGGCAGCACCGGCAGCACCACGGCGCTGGCGCGCAGGCCACGCGGCAGCACCGGCAGCGCGCGCATGGTCAGCGTGCGCTGCTCGGCGGTGCGATTGCCACGGCGATCGACGACGCAGAAACGCAGGTGATGCTCGCCGGGTTCGAGGGAGAACTCGGCGATGCCCAGCGCCCATTGCCCGGACAGCGCGACCCGGAAGCACTGGCGTCCGTTGGTGTCGCTGATGGTGAGTTCAGCCAGGCCGGCATCGGCGGCGGCACGGTAACCATAGAGGCAGCGCCCGCCGCTGCGACTGTCGCCGTCGGCCGGACCATCGAGCACGCACACCGGGGCGGCCGGCGCCGCCGGTGCGATCATCGCCGGGTGGTCGGCTCCGGCGAGATCGTGCTCGCCGTCGCCGGTATCGAGCACCAGCCGGCTGCCGGCGGGCAGAGCGGCGCGGAAGCGGCCGTCACCGTCGATGACCACCGGTTGCCGATCCGCACCGTCGGCGCGGTGCAGAGTGGCGTGGTCGCCGGGGACGCGACCGCTGACCACCAGGCCACCGGCCGCTGAGCGCACGACGGCATCGACCTCGGCCAGGGGCGCCACCGGACCAGGCGGCGGCAAGCCGACCGTGGGAGCGCTGGCGGCCGGTGCGGCGACGACCGGATCCGCTGCTGCCGCCCGGGCATCGCCGGGACGGGCCGGCGGCGCCGGGACGCCAGCACCAGCAGCGCCGCCGCGGCGCAGTTCGGCGATGCGTTCCAGCAGCGCCTGCGCCTTGGCGCTGGGTTCCTGTTCCAGACTCAGGCGCAACTCGCGTTCGGCCTCGTCGAAACGGCGCTGGGCGATCAGCACGCAACCCAGTTCGCGGTGCGGGAAGCAGTGCACAAAATGCAGGCCGTACGTGCGCGCCCGGCGGTCGTCCTCCTGACGCAGGGCCAGGCAGGCGCGCAGGTCGGCCTCGGCTTCGGTCCAGCAGCGGCCTTCGGCCCAACTGACGCCGCGTTCGTAGAGGTGCCACCAGCGCCCGCGGTAGGGCGTCGACATCTGAGGATAGCTGACCCCATCGACCACCCGGCTCGGCTGCACCGGCGCGCAGGCGGCCACGGCCAGCGCCAGCATCAAACCAGCGACGACAACGACCAGCGCTGCCGGTCGTGCTGATGGCTGCCTCGCGCACGGTTGCTCGGCGCTGGGCGGCCTCTCGTCACGGTGCTCGGCGCTGCGCGCCCGCGTTCCCATGCGAGCGGCAGCCGTCAGCCGCACGCCATCAGCCTGCTTTGAGGTCATTGCACCAGTTTCCTCGCCCGCCCCCCAGGCATCGGCACCGGCGGGCGGTCGAGCTTGAGCGTGGCACTGGTCGGCGCCACCGCCGAGACCGTCACCGTGGTCGACGGCTCGGGCAGCGGTTCGCCATCACGCGGATGCACGCTGAAGCGGTCGCCGACCCGCACGCCGTGCTGGCTGCCGGCGCCCAGCACCAGGTCGCCGTTCGGGCCGGGCTCGATGCGGGCGCGGATCTCGGTCGCGGCCAGGGCGCGGTCGAGCACCTCGCTGACCGCGGCAGCGACGTCGCCCGGCGCCACCGCAGCGCGGAAACCGGCCAACTCGCCGGTCTCGATCAGTACGGCGCGGACGTTGACGGTGCCGCCTTCACCGACCGCGATCACCGCGAGGTGATTGCCGATCAGCTTCTGCAGGGCGAGCATGGTCGCCGGATCGAGGCGGCCGTCGCGGGAGAAGTCCTGCTCGCGCACCAGGGAATCGACCTGTTCGCGTTCGACCACCCGCAGGCCGCTGCGCGCCAGCGCCGCCATGGCCGGGCCGAAGCAGCCGGCGGGCAGGTCGCGTCCGAGCAGGCAGACCGCGCGCGGCGGGGTCGCCCAACCGGGCGCGGGCGCGGCCAGCAGCTGCGGTGGCGCCAGCAGCGCGGCCGCGGCACCGCCAGGGATGGCGCCATCGTCCGCGCCAACGAAGCCGGATACCGCCCAGGCCAGCGCGAGACCGGCAGCGGCGAGGGCCGGAAGCAGCCAGAGTGGCAGGCGCGTCCGGCGGCGCGGCGACGCTAATTCGGTGGCGACGCTGGCGGCGCTGGGCGGTTGCTCGGCGCTGCTGGCCAGGCCGAGCAGGCGTTCACACTCGCGGGTCAGGGCGCGGCCGTCACCTGGGCGGTTGGCGGGATCCTTGGCGAGCATGCGCGTGATCAGCTCCGCCACGCTCTCGGGCAGGTCCGGCAGCATGCTGCGCAGGTCGGGCGGCGGGTCCTGGATGTGGGCGAGGATGACGCTGGCGGCGCTGGAATGCGCGAACGGCACTTCGCCGGTGAGCAGGTGGAACAGCGTGACGCCGAGCGCGTAGATGTCGGCGGCCGGGCCAGCGCTGCGCGGATTGCGCGCCTGCTCGGGCGCCATGTAGTTGGCGGTACCGAGCAGATGGCCGGTCTCGGTGAATTCGCCGCCGCCGAAGGTTTCGCGCGCCAGGCCGAGGTCGGCGATGCGCACCACCCCGTCGAGGCCGATGAGCAGGTTCGACGGCTTGAGATCGCGGTGGACGATGCCGGCGTGGTGGGCTGCGGCCAAGCCGCGCGCGGCCTGCAGGATCCACAGCAGCGCGGTCTTCCACGGCACCGGGCCATTGTCCTGCAGGACCTGCTTGAGGTTCCGTCCAGGCACGTACTCCATGACCATGAACAGCCGGCCCTGATCGCGGGCCGCGTGCAACGTGCGCACGACGTTGGGATGCTGCACCCGGGCGGCGAGCCGCACCTCGTTGAGGAAGCGGCCGGCGTCGCCGACCCCGTCCTTCATGACCTTGACCGCGACGTCGATGTCGAGCGTCTCATGGCGGCCGAGGTAGACGATGCCCATGCCGCCGCGACCGAGCACGCCGCGCAGGCGCACCCCGCCGATGGCGGTGAGCTCGCCAGCGGTGGTTTCCCCGCCGGCGGGATCGGGGTCGCTGGCGACAAGTCGCGAGGGCACCTCGACCTGCACCTCCGCGGCTCCGGGATGGGTGGTCGAGGCAGCCGTGGCGGAACGTAGCGAGGATTGCGGATTCATGATCGCGAGACCTCCAACGCAGCCAGATCGCCGCGGGCGATGAGCGAGAGCACGAGTAGCGCGCGGGTACGTTTGTGCTTGGACAGATGGCTGAACAGGCTGCGGATGTCGCTGACCGCGAGATCGACGCGCACGCCCTTGGCGCGGGCGAGGTCGGCGAGCTTGTCGAGGTCGCCGGCATTCAGGCGCTGGCTCAACCAGTCGCTCAGCGTGTCGGCGGCGCGTCCCAGGTAGGTGCGCACCTGGCGCGTCGACATGCCCGACTGCTTGGCCATGTCCTCCTGGCGGGCGCCGTTCATCAGCCAGGTCTGGAGCAGGCGGATGCCGGGCTGCAGGCCGGGGGCGGCGTTGGCAGCGAACTGGTCGTAGACTTGGCGGGCGAAATCGAGCAGGCCGTTGATGAGGATGTCCGACGGGTCGGACGCCGGACCGTCAGACTCGGCCGCTTCATCGGGCTCCGGCCGCGACGGCCGCGGGCCGCGCAGGTGGCTGAAGTAGAAATTGCGGATGGCGGCTTTGAAATAGGGACGGAACGGCCGGTCGGGCCGGTAACTGATCAGGATCGAGGTCTGCAGCTTGATCAGCAATTCGTGGGTGAGGTCCTCGACATCGTTCTCAGGACAGCCCAGTCCGCGCAGGTAGGCCTGCACCGGCTGGTAGTAGTACAGCAGCATCGGCGTCGGCCGCACCTGCATCGGGTCGCGCAGCATCGAACTGTAGGTGCTCGCCTCGTCGATCCGGGCGGGCTGGGTGCCCACCGGACGATCCGGCCGGAGCCGACGCCCAACGGCATCCCGGCCGGCCGGCGTGCTGGCAACCGTTTGCGGACCGGCTGCGATTGGCGGGGCTGGCGGGGCGGATGCGCGAGGGATGGTCATGGTGCGACGTGATGTCCCGGGAACAGATACGCGGGCAGGGAAAAAACCGGAAGTCGCTCGACCGCTTTCTAATCCCGATCGGGTGAAGGCCAATCCATTTGGTCAACGGTGCGGAAACGCGCGGCTACCACTGCCAGGCCAACCCCAAGCGGGCATTCAGGCTGTTGATGTCGACGCTGCGGTCGGATGCGGCGAGGACGCCGGAGCCGACGTTGTTGGCGAAGCGCCACTGCACGGCAAGGTCGTAGACGAGGTGACGGAAGCCGAGACCGAGGCCGGCGGCGAGGCCGAAATAGTGTTCGGTGGTGGCGCGGGCATCTTCGGACAACTGGGCCTGGGTAAGGCCAGGCAGCCCTTCATAGAAAGCGCCGGCGCGTACCGCCAGCACCGCCGACGGCAGGATGAACAACTGTTCGCCTCCCAGTCGTACGCTGTAGCTGTCCTCCTGGTCGGCGGTGTCGACGACAGGGGACAGCGGGCTGCCCTCGACGCCGACGCTCTCAATCGACAGTTCGCTCCAACGCGTCCAGCCCAGATCGAGCGCGATGGTGCGCTGGTCGCCGATCCGCCAAGCGGCGGCGACCACCGCGCTGGTCGGGTAGCTGTAGATGGCGCGCGCCGGCGCATCCGAGGCCGGGGCGGCGCCATTGACGCTGGCGCTGGTTTTTTCGCGCAGGTGCAGGCGGTAGCGCGGCTTGATGGTCAGTGCCACGTTCAACGCTGGCAGCGCGCGCCAGAGGACGCCGAAATCGGCGCTGTAGCCCTCGTCGACGCTGACCAGCGTGTGCAGGTCGCTGGTGTTGGTGGCGAGGAACGAGCCATTGAGCAGATCGCTGATCTCGTCGTTCACGACGATGAAACGGTCCTGGCGGTAGTGTGAAGCGCCGGTCAGCGCGTCGTTCCACACCCGGCCGGTCACCCCCACCGACACGGTCGGCGCCAGCTCGGCCGCCCAACTCAGCGCGATGTTGGAGAACGACCCGCGCTGATCGAAGGATTCGTCGATCGTGGTTGAGAAGGTAGTCGGATTGCCCGGATCGCTGTCATCGACGAAGACCGACGTCGATGACTCGGAGAACGCGCGGGTGAAATCGTATTGGCGTTGCCAGGCGACACCGACGGTCTGCTGGAAGCCGGCGAAGAACGGCCAGATCGCGCTGAGGTGGTCGAGCGCGAAAGCAGTTTGATCCTGAGTCGTGCCGCCGTCCTGACGAAACTGGTCGTGGTAGATGCCGAACGATGCAGCGATCTCGGGCAGGTCGAGCTGGGCCATGCCCGCCGGGTTGTGGGTGCTGGCGGTGGCGTCGTCGGCGATGGCCGCGAAGGCGCCGCCGACGCCCATGGCGCGAGCACCGGCGCCGATGGGCACCGGGCTGATGGCATTAATGTTGAAGAACTCGGCCGCGGCCAGGGGGCCGATCGCGGCCGCGATCAGCAGCACCAGGGCAGGACGCATGCGGCTGGATGCTTCCGGGCTGCTGGCGGTCGCGTCAGCAGGTGGGCACGAATCGCGGACGGACGCGCAGCCCGGCTGCGCCGGAACCGTCGCCATTATTCCGGCTCCGCCGGGCTGCTTGCTGTTGGTGCAGGGGGCTTCGCCCCCCGCACCCCCCGTAGCACTAACGATCGGAAATCTTCTCCTCATACAAAGATTTTGGGCGTTAGTGCTACACGGCATGGCCGAACGACCGCGTCGCGCGATCGGCCGCGCGGGGGCGCACCCCCGCCCCCCACTGAGACTGGGCTGGAGCTTTGCGACGACAGCCGAACGCTCCATGCCCAGCCGCTCAGACGTGGGTCAGCAGGATGTGGAACCCGTTCATCACCTGACCGTTGGTCATCGGACCAGTGTCGCGCTGGTTGGTGATGTAGTCGGCGTGACTGCCCTCGATGACGTAGCCGACTGCGGTGCCGGTGGGGAAGGTGGCGGTATAGGAGCCAAAGGGGGTGCAGGTGATCGTGTATCCCACCGGTCCATCGATGATCTTGGCGACCGCCCCAGGGATATTCGCGTTGGTGGCGGCATCCTTGATCGAACCACGGACGGTGCAGGGCATGGTGTCCTCTCGTGTGCAGCCAGGGATGCGCGGATTCGCGGCCGCTTGGCTGGAGGTGGGGAATGGATGCGGACCTTGAGAAACCGATCGGGGAACGCAATTCAAAACGCCGGTTCGGATGCTGCCTGGGCCGCGACACTGGCACTGGCGACCGTTGTCGCACCGGTGCTCGCTCATGATCGACGCGGGCCCCCCGGGTCGTGCCGGTGGATTGGTCCCGCGGCCCGTCGGCGTAGCGTGGTCGCGGTATGCCGACTCACGCTTCCGAACCCGCGCTGCCCGCCGCGTCCCGGCCGGTCACGGTCAAGGGCAGGCTGCGCATCTACTTCGGTGCCGCGCCCGGCACCGGCAAGACCTGCGCGATGCTGCGCGATGCCCATGTCCGCGCGCGTGAACTGGCGGCCGAGGGCGCACCCGTGGCCGGCGTGCTGGTCGGCGCCATCGAGACGCACGGCTGGCCTGAGACCGCCGGCCTGCTCGCCGGCCTCGACGCCCTGCCGCCGCGCCGGGTCGAGCATCGCGGTGCCACGCTCCAGGAATTCGACCTCGACGCCGCCCTGCTGCGGCGGCCGGCGCTGGTGGTGGTCGACGAGTTGGCGCACGGTAACGCGCCGGGTTCGCGGCACGCCCGGCGCTGGCAGGATGTGCGCGAGCTGACCGATGCCGGATTGACGGTATGGACGACGCTGAACGTGCAGCATCTCGAAAGTCTGGCCAACGTCGTCGAACGCGTGGTCGGCGTCGAGGTGCGCGAACGCGTGCCCGACGACGTGCTCGAACGCGCCGACGAGCTGATCATGGTCGACGTGCCGCCGGATGAGCTGCTGCGCCGGGTGCGCGGCGCCGAGCACTACCGCGCTCCGCCCGAGGCGCACCTCGCCCTGCCGCAGCTGGTGGCGCTGCGCGAACTCGCCTTGCGCATCGCCGCCGAACGCGCCCACGCCCACGCCCTGGTGGTGCGCGGCCGCGCTGCCGGGCTCGCCGCTGGTCCCGCCGCCGAGCGCCTGCTGGTGTGCATCGGCGCCCGCGCCGCCGATGCCCGTCTGGTGCGCGCGGCACGCCGTATGGCGGCGGGTCTGCAGGTGCCCTGGCTGGTGGTCTATCTCGAACCCCTCGATGGCGCGCGTCTCGACGAGGAGGAGCGCATCGCCGCGGTGCAGAACCTGCGTCTCGGTGAACTGCTCGGCGCCGAGGCGCTGACCCTGTCCGGTCTCGATCTCGCCGGCGAGGTGCTGGCGTTGGCGCGGTTGCGCCACGTCGGCCGCATCGTTGTCGGCAAGCCGCTGCGTCGGCCGTGGTGGCGGCGGCTGAATCCCGATCTGGTCGATGAACTGGTGCACCGCGCCGACGATATCGACGTCCACGTCATCAGCGGCGAGGCCGAGACGGCGCCGGCCGTGCTCAGCGCCACCGCGCGCCGGCGGCGGCGGCGGACGCGGACGGCCTGGCGCGATCACGGCTTCGCGCTGCTGCTGGTCGCCCTGGCCACGCTGATCTCGCTGCTGCTCACCGGCGTGCTCACCCTCGGCGGCCACTGCCTGGTCTACATGCTGGCGGTGGTGATGGCGGCCTCGCGCGGGCGCTGGTTCCCGGCGGCGGTGGCGGCAGCGGTGGCGGCGCTGGCGTTCTGGCTGCTGGTGGTGCCGGCCGGGCCGGGGGGCGCCCGCGCCGCGCACGGTCTCGGCATCGCCGCCCTGCTCGCTACCGGGGTGGGCGCCGGCGTCCTCGGCGCGCGCCTGCGCCGGCGCGTCGCCGCCGCCGCCCAGCGCGAGGCGCGCACCGCCGCCCTGCACGCGATGAGCCGCGACCTCGCGGCGGTGCGCGGCGCCGTGCCGCTGCTCACCGCCGCCGTGCGCCACCTCCAGGCCGCCTTCTCCTGGCCGGTGGCGTTGCTCATGCCCGACCCCGCCGGCCGGCTGGCGGTGCAGGCCGGAGACGCCGCGCGCTGTCCGTCCGGCAGCCCCGATCTGGTGGCCGCGCAATGGGCCTTCGCCAACGCCCGCCCGGCCGGTCTAGGCACCGGCACGCTTGACCGCGTCGCCGGCCTGCACGTGCCGCTGGTGGCGGGACGCGGCACCGTTGGCGTGCTCAGCCTCTATCCCGCCCACCGTGGCCAGGCGGCCCTGCCCGAACGCCGGCAACTGGTCGAGGCTTTCGCCCACCAGGTGGCGCTGGCGGTGGAGAGCGACCAGTTGGCGGTCCGCGCCCAGCAGGCCCAGGTCGAGGCCGAAGGCGAGCGCCTGCGTGGCGCCCTGCTCAGTTCGGTCAGCCACGACCTGCGCACGCCGCTCGCCGCGATCACCGGTGCCGCCACCGGCCTGGTCGAGCAGGACCACCTGCTCGACGCCGCCAGCCGGCGCGAATTGGCGCTGACCATCGCCGAGCAGGGCGAGCACTTGGCGCGCCTGGTCGCCAATCTCCTCGACATGGTGCGCGTCGAGGCCGGCAAACTGCGGCTGACGCGACTGCCGCATGTGCTGGAGGACGTGATCGGCGCCGCTCTCACCGTGCTCGAACGCGCGCTGCACGGCCGCGCCGTGATCGTGGAGGTGCCCGGCGAACTGCCGACAGTGCCGCTCGATCCCATCCTCATCCAGCAGGTGCTGGTCAACCTCATCGAGAACGCTTTGAAGTACTCCCCGGCGGGATCGGGCCTGGACGTGGCGGCGGCGCGCGAGGGCGACGCCGTGCGCGTGGAAGTGCGCGACCGCGGACCCGGCTTGGCCATCGACGAGGTCGAACGCGTGTTCGAGAAGTTCTACCGCGGCTCGGCCCAGGCCGGCACCGCCGGCGTCGGCCTCGGCTTGTCGATTTGCCGCGGCATCGTTGAAGCGCATGGCGGTCGCTGCTGGGCCGCCAACCGCGAGGGTGGGGGGGCGGTGTTTGCGTTCACGTTGCCGCTGGCTGTTGGGGGCGAGGGCATCAGGCCCCCGCCCCCAACGAACGCGCCTTCGGCGCTGCCCCCTAGGAAGACAGAGGAGGGAGGGACATGACGGGGGCGCGCATTTTGGCGATTGAGGATGATCCGCCGATCCGGCGGTTCTTGCGGACGACGCTGACCGTGCAGGGGTATGAACTGATCGAGGCGCCGACGGCGAAGGAGGGGTTGATCCAGGCGACCACGCGCAATCCCGATGTGGTGCTGGTCGATCTCGGGCTGCCCGACGGGGATGGCATCGAGGTGATCCGCAAGCTGCGCGAGTGGTCGGCGGTGCCGATCATCGTGCTCTCGGCGCGTCAGGCCGAGAACGACAAGGTCGCCTGCCTCGACGCCGGCGCCGATGACTACCTGACCAAACCCTTCGGTGTCGGCGAACTGCTGGCGCGCATCCGTGTCGCTCTGCGCCGGCGCGAGCGCGCCGGTCCGGCTGCCGCCGCGTCACCGATGGTCGAGGCCGGCCCGATCCGCATCGATCTCGACCAGCGCACGGTGACCGTCGATGAGCGCGAAGTCCACCTCACCCCGATCGAATTCAAGCTGCTCGCCGCCCTGGTCCGCCACGTCGGCAAGGTGCTCACCCACGAGCAGTTGCTCAAGGAGGTCTGGGGTCCGGCCTACGGCGAGGAGGCACACTACCTGCGAATCTATATCCACCAGCTCCGTCAGAAAATCGAAGCCAACCCGGCGCGACCGAAGTACCTGGTGACCGAGGTTGGCGTCGGGTACCGGCTGCGGGATGAGTGAGGGACGAGCGTTCGGGGGTTCGGACGTTCGGAGGTTCGGAGGTTCGGACCGAACGACCGAACATCCGTACGGTCCGCACGTTGGAACCGTTCACTTCGCGTGAATGATCTCGTACAACTCATTCCCCGCCTCGCGGGCGGTGCCGTGGCGGATCGGCGGCGCGGCGAACGAGACCGTGCGCGCGTCAGCCAGTTCGGAAGCGTCGCGCGGCACGGCGCGGCCTGAGACGTGCGCCTCGTAGGCGCGCACGGCGTCGTACGCGAGCACGGCGTACTTCCAGGACTGGCCTGAGAAGCAGCGCACTTGCACTTCGGGCTGCTCGGTGCGCGGCCGGCCAGGGGACTCACGCGCCGCGAGTTCGCGGGCGATGGTCGCCTGCACCCCGTCGGAATCCGCCGTCGCCAGCACACCGCCGTGGATCACCAGCGGGGCACTGCCGCCGACGCGGATGCACACCGCGCGATCGAAGCTGCCGTCACGTACCTGGCGTCCGTAGGCGCGCTCGTAGTCCGACGGCTGCAGGCCGCGTTCGAGCCCGGCGGGGTGGATGGCGATGACGATGGGCGTGATCAGCGTCGGTGGAGGAGCCAGCCGGTTCGCGCCTCCCGCCGTCGGCAGCATGCCGGCCAGCGACCGCTCGTCGGGCGCGAAACGCATGACCACCATGAAGAACAGGATGAGGAAGAACATGCAGTCGATCAGCGGGACCATGTTGACGCGGTCTTCAGCGGTGCTGGTGGACATGGGTGACTCCTGGGGTTGCGGAGTCAACGGGCCAGAAGCGCAGTGGTTCGGATGTTCGGATGTTCGGATGTTCGGATGTTCGGATGTTCGGCCCGAACATCCGTATGTCCGTACGTTCTCCTAGCCGTTCAGCTTCGCCTTGCGGCTCTCCGCGCTTGCCCGCAACTGCGCTTTCAACGCCCGCCACTGCAACCACTCGCGGCGGCTGTAGCGCAGCATGAAGAACGCGAACACCAGCACGACGACCATGGTGCCGTAGCTGAGCATGGGCAGGCGCTGCCGGCCGGGGGTGTGGTCGACGGTATAGCTGGCGGCGACCACGAAGGGTGAGTACGCGAGTTGGCTGTTCTCGACCGCGGTGAATTTTCCGCTGCTGTCGCGGTTGAATGGGCGGGCGTGGAACTTGAGGAAGCGTCCGGAAACACGCACCACCTCGCCTGGCGTGGGCAGGGCTGCGTCGCCGGGCACCGCCACGTCGTAGAGGCGCGGGATGAGGTAGACGCCCGACTTCGGCCGACCCAGGGAATCGCGATCGTGGTCGAGGATCACCGGTGCGATGTCCTCGTGGTAGAGCAGCATGCGCGCCGCGCGGGTGACCCCCAGCGGCCGGTCGGTGGCGACCTCGGGGTCTTCCCAGGTGCGCACCACGGTGCCGAACAGGGTGAAGATCGCACCGCGATGGCCCGCCGGGTTCCGGCGCACGTCGGCGGCCAACCAGTTCAGCGAGGGCAGCTTGGCATCCTCGGAGGGTGCACGGTCATGACCGACCTGGGCGAGCAGCGCGTAATAAGGAGCCTTCTCGATCACCAGGCGCTGGTCGTCGATCTCCTCCCACAATGGATGCTCGGGGGGCAGTGGCTGCCCAGGCGTGAAGCCGGCCAGGGCGGCGCCGAGCGGGTCCTGCACCGGGGTCGCGACCAGGCTGATCGCCGCGATCACCGGGAGATCGACGGCGGCGGTCGTGCCCGAGCCGGGCAGCGCCTGCACGCCGAGAAAGCGGCCAAGGGCGACCAGCCGGCGCCCGGTCAGCTCGGCGGCCGGGATGGCGCGATCGCTGACGATCAGCACGCGACCGCCATGGTCGTCGATCAGCAGGTGGCGCTGCCAGTTCTCGGATCCGGCGTCGGCGGGCACCGCTTCGCTGCGGCCTTCGATCGCCGCCGGGCTGCCGAGCCCGGGACTGTGGCGTATCAGATCCCAGCCGGCGAACGTCGGGTAGGCGGTCGGGGCCGCCCGGATCGCCGACTCGCCGGTCACGGCTGGCGGCGCACGATCGCGCGCGAACTGCTGCTCGCACCAGGCCAGGGCCAGCGCATTCAGCGGGGTTTCGCTGAGCGGCAGCGCCGGCGACGCCGCGATCAACTGCTTGGCGGCGCGCAGTTGCGCCACCACCGCGGTGTCGGCGAGCAGCCCGGCGACGTCGCCCTCCAGCGCGGCGGCGGCGGGGCGCTGGGCGGCGATGGCGGCAGCCGTGGGCAGGGCAGGCAGCCGCTCGTGGCCGAATGCCGGGGTCGGGCGCACGGTGTCATCGCTCGGCAGCACCGGCAGTACGAGCGGGACCTGGGTGGCGCTGGTGACGCCGAAGACATAGAGCTTCCAGGCGCCGCCGAAGAAGAGGGCGGTGACCAGGAAGCCGCCGATCAGGAACATCACCGGGCTGCGGCCGCCGATGGTGGTCGGCGCGGTGGCGACGGGCAGGGCCTGGCGTTTGCGGGAGATGGCCATGCGGGGTGCCGTGGCGGTGGGATGGGCGGTCAGCGGGGAAGGCGTGGGCATGCCCGGTAAACGCAATCGCCGGAGCGCTGTTCAGCGGCTCCGGCGGTTGCGATCAGCACGGTCGATCGACCGGCCGCGGTCACTTGGCGTTGACGATCTCGTACAACTCTTCGCCCAGTTCGCCGCCCGCGGTCACCTTGTAGTTGCGGATGCGCGGCGGCGAGAACGACACCTCGCGCGCCTGCTGGAGATCGAACAGGTTGCGGTCGACCTTGCCCTGCTTCTCGCCTTCGAACGCGCGCACCGCGTCATAGGCGAGGATGGCGTACTTCCACGACATCTGCGAGAAGCACATGATCACCACCGACACCTGCTCCTTGCGCGGTTTTCCGGGCAGTTCGCGCTTCTGCAGTTCGGTCTTCACGTACTCGTGGAACACCGCCATGGTGCTGCGCATCTTTTCCGAGCCCTCCTCGTACTTCGACAGCGACAGTCCATCGATGATGATCGGGTTCGAACCGCCGATGCGCAGGTAGGCGCTGTTGTTGAACGTCCGTTCGGCGACCTGCTTCTCGAAGGCGCGCTTGTACTCCGATCCCTGCATGCCCTTGACCAGGCCCTCGGGGAAGATCGCGATGTTCACCTGCTCGGGGATGATGACGCTGGGCGGCGGCGTGCCCATCTGGCCCTTGTCGGTCGGCAGCAGGCTGGCGATCGATTTCTCGGTGGGCGTGAATTTCATCACGATCATGAAGAAGAGGATCAGGAAGAACATGCAGTCGATCAGCGGAATCATGTTCACGCGATCTTCGGTCATCGAACTGGACATGGCTGCTCCTTAGGGTGTGGGGCCGAGTGCGGAGACTCAGCCCCCTTTCTGCGGCAGACGGGTGGTGAAGTTGATGACCACGAACGGACGCAACTGTTCGAACGGCACTTCACGGGCGAGCATCTTGTTCCGTGGATCGATGGTGTCGGTGAGGATCTGCTGGACCTCCTGCACGACCCGATACTGCGTATTGGCGTCGCAGCGCAGTTCGATGATGATCTTGGGCAGCATCAGCGCCGGGTTCTTCGCATCAGGATACTTGTCCGCCTGCACGTAGGTGCGGTCGAGCATGTCGCGGAACTTGACGTAGCCGTCGTAGTTGTCCTGGCCCTCGCTGATGTACCGGTTCTCGACCACGCGGATCTCATTCCTCGGCACCCCTTCCTTGGTCTGGGTGTTGCCGAAGACGTTGACGATCAGCAGTCCCCATTGCGGGGGGATGTCGATCTTGGCCGCCGTCCTGGTCGGCGGCACGGTGATCTGCTCGGCGCGCACTTCCTTGCTCAGCCGACCCGTGGTCACGAAGAACACGATCAGCATGACGATGATGTCGATGAGCGGGTTCAAGTCGACTTCGTCCTCGGGGAGGGCGATCGGTTCGACGTGCCGGTACTTGGACATGATGCCCTCACTGCGCTACGGGGGTGGAAGCGGTCCGGACCGGGCTCAGCCCTTGGTCGAGGCGCGCCAGTAGTTCAGTACTTCCTTGATGCCGTCGTTGGCCTCGCGGAAGAAGTTGGTCAGCTTTGAACGCTGCATGAAGGCGAAGGCGAGCATGGGCACCGCGATGGCCATGCCGTTGGCGGCGGTCACCAGCGCGATGCCGATGGTCGACGACAACTTGGAGATATCGATGCCGCCGGCGTTGGCAGCCATGGCCATGAACGCCTCGATGATGCCCCACACCGTGCCGAACAGGCCGAGCAGGGTGGCCTGGTTGGCGAACAGGCTGAGGTAGCCGGGCTTCTGCAGCCAGCGCGTGGTCTCGGTGATGTAGAGGTCTTCCGAAGCCTCGCGCATGGCGTCGTAGCCGAGATCGCTGACCGCCAGCGCGGCCGACAGGGCCTTGCCGGTCAGGCTGGGATCGTTGTCGACCATGGCGCGGGCGTTCTCGACCGCCTCCTCGGTGGGGCCGTCCTTGGACAGGACGTTGTGCAGGTCCTCGACCAGGCCGGGCGGCAGGATGGCTTCCTTCTTGATCACCATGAAGTTCTGGATGGCGACCGCGAAGGCCAGGAACGAGAAGGCCAACAGCAGGTACTCGGGCGCGCCGGCATCGAAGATCATGCCGAGCAGGCTGAGGTTGTGGCCAGTGGCGGGAGCGGCAGCCGCTGCCGCAGGGGCGGCATCAGCGGCGCCGACGCCGGCGGCGACCGCGAGGAGGGCCAAGGGAGCGAGACGGGCGAGGAGGCGCATAGCGGGATCCTTCAGGAAGCGCCGGCGCCAAGTCGCCGGCAAGGAGGTGGTGACCGGAGCGCGGCTATCCCGATCGGTCTGCGAGAGGAAGGCGCGGCGCATGACGGCACCATAGACCGGGTCGGGGTTGGGATGGCGTTAAATCATCGCCACGGGGTGTAAGGACGGCGTAAAGGAGCCGTTGATACACCGGTGCCCTCTGCGCTGCCGGGTCTGCTCACGCAGGAACACCGAAAGCCGAGAGAAACCGCGACGATCTCCGGTGATCAGCGCGAACCCAGCACCTGATCGAGCACCGCGTCCGCCGCCCGCGGCCGGGCGATGCGCAGGGCCGCGGCGCGCATCGCCACCAGGCGTTCGGGCGCCGCGAGCAGACCGCGCACGCGGAAGTCGAGACCGGCGGGATCGGGCGCCTTGAGCGCCGCGCCGTGTTCGAGCAGGTAGTCGGCGTTGCGTTCCTCCTGACCAGGGATCGGCGCGACCGCGATCATCGGCAGGCCCATGGCCAGGCACTCGCTCGTGGTCAGTCCGCCCGGCTTGGTGATGGCCAGATCGGCGGTGGCCATGACGCGTTCGATGGTGGTGGTGAACCCCAGCGGCGTCAGCTGTCCGCGCTGGCGCTTGGCCAAGGTTTGCAGCCGCGCCAGCAGCTCGGCGTTGCGGCCGGCCAGGGCGACGATCTGGGTATCGCCGGGGATGGCGAGCAGGCGTTCGGCGAGCGCATCGATGGCGCCGACGCCAAGGCCGCCCGACATCAGCAGCAGGGTCTTGCGCGTCGGATCGATGCCGAGTTCCGCCGCGCAGATGGCGCGGTCGAGCGGCCGGCCGAACACTGGCATGATCGGGATTCCGGTGACGACCACCGGCACGTCGGTCAGGCCGCGGTCGCGCATGCGCCAAGCGATCTCCTCGTCGGCGGCGAAATAGCCGGCGAGGTGGTCGTGCACCCACAGCCCATGCACGTCGAAGTCGGTGACCACCACCCAGGTCGGCGTGGCGAAGCCGCCCTTGCGGGTGAGCCGCGACAGCAATTGGGCGGGCAGGAAATGCGTGCACACCACGTGGTCGGGCGCCACCTCGGCGAGGCGATCGACGAAGGCGCGCGTATTCAGCCGCTCGACCAGTTGGCGCAGCCGGGTGCCGCGCGAACGCGACTTGGCGTGATCGCTGCGCTGGTACAGCCAGCCCCACAGCGCCGGCGCCTTCTCGACCAGCGTCAGGTAGCTGTCGGCATAGAGCTTCTTGAAAACCTTGGGCACCAGGGTCATCAGGTCGATGTGCACGGCGGTGATGCCGCGCGCCTCGGCGGCGGCGGCCAGCGCCTGGGCGGCGCGGACATGGCCGGCGCCGGCGGAGACGCTGAGCAGGGCGATGGTGGTCATGGGACTCAGAGGTACGGGGTGGAGCGGTTGGCGGTCGAGCCTGGAAACCGGCCGCGGCGGGGAAAGGCCGCGCTGGCCGCTGCCCATGCGGTTGCGAGTCCCCACCCCGTCGCTACGACTCCGCCGGCCAGGTGCCCGGGGCGCGCAAGCGCGGACGGGAGAATAGGGAAGCCGGTGCGAATCCGGCGCGGACCCGCCACTGTAACCGGGGACTGCTCCGACGAGACCACTGCGCAAGCGGGAAGGCGTCAGGGCGGGCTGATCCGGAAGTCAGGAGACCTGCCCGGCCACGCGGCGCCTTGCCCTCGGGACATCGGGGCACGGCCGATGCCGGGCTTTCGTCCCGGTACGGTCGGATGATCGAGGCAGGCGGCGCGAGCCACGGATGACGCGGTGTCATCCGGGCGAATCCACCATGCCCAGGCGTCCACCATCATGTCATCACGTCATCTCGCCATCCTGGCGATCACCGCAACGGCGTTCATTTCGGCGGAGGAAAAGTCCGGCGGTGCCGCGGCCGCGGCTGCGGATTCCCCAGCCGCGGCGCCGTCGGCAGCGAGCCCGCCCGCGACCATCCCGGCCCCGCGGACCCCCGGACCAGCCGACCTTCCCGTCGTCATCGTCACCGCTGATCGCCGCGAGTCCGCCCTCGACCGCACCACCGCCAGCGTCAGCGTGCTCGACGGCGATCAGGAGCGCGCCCGCGGCTATCCGCTGAATCTGACCGACCGTCTGCGCGGGGTTCCCGGCGTCGATGTGCAGAACAGCGGCGGCGGTATCGACGGCGGTGTGCCGCAGGTGCGCATCCGCGGCGCCGCCACCGGCGACACCCAGTTCCTGCTCGATGGCATCCCGTTCAACGATGCCGCCGCCACCGCCGGCAATCCCAACCCCGCTTCGCTCGGCCCCAGCGGGGTCGAGCGCATCGAGGTGGTGCGTGGCGCCCAGAGCGGGCTCTACGGCAGTCGCGCCACCGGCGGTGTGATCAACCTGCTGTCGGTGCATCCCACCGACGACGCCCATGGCTTCGCCCGCGCCGAGGGCGGCAGCTACGGCACCGCACGCCTTGATGCCGGGCTCACCGGTCCGCTCATCGACGGGTTCGGCTATGCGGTCAGCGTCCATGGTCTGCGCAGTGATGGCTTCAGCGCGGTCACCGACCCCGGCGTCGAGGGCGACGCTCACGGCCACGAACCCGACGGTCTGTGGCGTGCCGGTGGCCAGGCCCGGCTAGAGAAGCGTCTGCGCGACGGCGGCAGCGTCTACGCCTCCTGGCATCTCACCCGCATCGATCAGGACTACGACGGCGCCGGCGCCGACGACGCGGCGAGTGTCTTCGAGTACCGGTTCATGCGTCTGGCCAGCGGCGTGGAACTGCCACTCGGCAGGCACCTGACCGTGGCCGGCGACGTGGCGTATTCGTCCTACGACCGTCTCGATCCATCCATCCAGACCAGCTTCGGATTCCCGCTCAGCCGCTGGTTCAATTCCCAGGAGACCTACGCCGATCTGCGCATGACCTGGACCGGCATCGAACGGGTGACGCTGACCACCGGCGTCGATACCACCAGGCAGGACGCGCTGATCGAGGATACGGAGGGTGCCCGGACCGTCGATCAGGTCGAGTGGCTCGGTGGCGGCTGGGTACAGGCGGTCTACGCCGACCGCCTGGTCGAACTGTCGGCGACCGTGCGGCAGGATCTCGCCGCGCGCAGCGACGACGCCGCCACCTGGCGTCTGGGAGCAGCACTGTTTCTGCTCGACGACGCGCTCAAGCCGCACGCGGCAGTCTCGACCGGCTTCCGTACCCCGAGCCTGTCCGAGCGCTTCGAGAACAGCGCGTTCACCACCGGCAACCCGGACCTGCGACGGCAACGCAGCCTGAGCGTCGAAGGCGGCGTCACCATGCGCGACGGCCGCGGGCACTGGCTGGATGCGACCGCATTCCACACCGTGATCGATGACCGCATCGAGGCCGACTTCGCCGCCGGCACGCTCGATAACGACCCCGGCACGGTTGAGTTCTACGGAATTGAGATTGGTGCGCATGGGGCCTGGTGGGATCGCCGGTTGGTCGCCGACCTCACCTACACCTGGACCGAAAGCGATGACGCCGGTGCCAATGTTCGATTCACGCCGCGGCATCGCTGGTTTGCTAGCATCGCCTCCACCTGGGCGCGACCCTGGGTCAGCCTGACGATCGAACATTCGGGAAGTTCCGAGGCGGTGAGCGCCGTCGACTTCGCCACACCCATCGTCCTGGACGCGTACACGCTGATCGGCCTCACCGCCGGCTGGCGTTTCACCGACCGCTGGTCGGTGCACCTGCGTCTCGTTAACGCGCTCGATGAGGCTTACCGCGTGTTCGATGGCAACACGACCTCGGGTCGCGCGGCGTACGGCGGCGTCGAGGCGCGCTTCTGAGGGGGCTGACACCTTGCGTGCAGCCCCTGCGCAGCAGCCTGCGCGCTGCCCTATGCGCCTGATCGTCGCGCTCACCTGCCTGCTCGCCGCCGCCGTCGCGCTGTCGCTCGCCGTCGGACGCGGCTCGCTCGCCGATCCGGCGGTGCGCGACGCCATCCTGGCGCTGCGCGGGTGGCGCTGCGTGGCGGCGGCGCTGGCGGGGGCGGCGTTGGCGGTGGCCGGCGTCGTCTGCCAGGGCCTGCTACGCAATCCGTTGGCCAGTCCGTCGGTGCTCGGCGCCACTGCCGGAGCGGCCTGCGGCGGGCAGGCGGCGCTGCTGGCGTACGGCGCGCTCGCCGCGCTGCTGCCGGCGTGGCTGGCTCCGGAACTGGTGCTGCCGCTCGGCTGCCTGGCCGGCGCCGGCCTGGCGCTGGCGGTGGTGGTCGCCCTGGCCGGGCCGGGGAAGTCGGTGGTGACCGTGCTGTTGGCCGGCGTCATCCTGGCGACGTTGTTCACCAGCGTCGGCGCCTGCCTCACCGCGCTGGCCCAGGACGGCTGGCAGCTCGGCCGGGCGATGGTCGCGTTCACGCTCGGCGGCGTCGACGGCGCCGGCCCGCGCCAGGCCGCGCTGGCGGCGCCGCTGGTGCTGGCCGGGGTGGTCGCGGTCTACTCCTGGAGCCGCAGCCTCGACCTGCTGCTGTCGGGCGAGGATGAGGCGGCCAGCCTGGGCGTCGACGTGCCGGCGGCGCGGCGCTGGTTGCTGGTGTGGACGGCGGCGCTCACCGCCGCCGCCACCGCCATCGGCGGTGGCGTCGCCTTCGTCGGTCTGGTGGTGCCGCACGCCCTGCGCCCGTTCACCGGTCACGAACACCGTCGACTGGTGCCGGCAGCGGCCGTGGGCGGCGCCGCCTTCCTGGTGCTCTGCGATGTCGCCGCCCGCCTGGTTCCGACCACCGGCGATCTGCCGCTGGGCGTGGTCACCGGCCTGGTCGGCGCGCCGTGCTTTCTTGCTCTGCTGGTGCGACTGCGTCGCAGCGGCGAGGTGGGCTGAGCATGGGCAGTTGCTGGCTGCTTGGCGATCACCGCGTCGACGTCCATCACCGGACCTGACCGCCGCTGAGCTTGCCCACCGGCCCGTCCCGACCAAGGTCGCGGCGATGGACGCAGCGCGCGTGGAAGGCGGCGATCGGCAGGCGCTCCCGGGCGCCCTGCATATCGAGGCGTTGCGCATCACGCTCGCCGGCCGCGTGATCCTGGACGGGATCACCATGCAGGCGCCTGCCGCCGCCGTCACTGCGCTGATCGGGCCCAACGGCGCCGGCAAGAGCACGCTGCTGCGCGCGATCGCCGGTCTGATCCCCAGCGCCGGATCGCTGCGCCTGGCCGCCGGGACCGACCAGCGCGATCTCGCGGCCTTGGCGGTGGCTGCGCGCGCGCGTCTGGTCGCCTATGTGCCGCAGCGCAGCGAGCTGCGCGCTGGCCTGACCGTCGAGAACGTGGTCGCCATGGGCCGCTTCGCCCATCACGGCGCGCTCGCCCGCCTTGCCACCCGTGACCGCGCGGCGATCGACCACGCCCTGGCCACGGTCGACGCCGCGGCCTTCGCCGGCCGCCGCTTCTGCGAGCTGTCCTGCGGTGAACAGCAGCGCGTGCTCATCGCCCGCGCGCTGGCCACCGAGGCGCACGTGCTGCTGCTCGACGAACCCACCGCCGCGCTCGATGTCGGCCACGCGCTCGACCTGATCGCCACCGTGCGGCGCCTGGCCAGCGCCGGACACTGCGTCATCGCCGCGCTGCATCACCTGGATGAGGTCGCCCGCCTTGCCGACCACGTCGTGCTGATCGCCGCCGGCCGCGTCGCGGCCACCGGGACCGCCGCAGCGGTGCTGGCCGGTCCCGCCCTGCGCGCCGCCTATGGCGTCGAAGCCGTCGCCGGCGGCGGGCTCGGCTTCCGCCGCTGCTGAGCGGCCGGGCCGTCACCAGTGACGATGGCGGACGCCCGCGGCGGAGCGTCCAGCGCGGCCGGAGTTGCACCGACCGCCACCGGCCTCCGACCCGTGAGTCCGCTTCCGCTTTTCGCACCCGCGTGCGTACCTACCCGTGCCGAGGTAACCGCGATGGCCACCGTCAGCAGCCCCACCACCACCATCATGTCGGCCAACACCATTCGCCTGGCGATGGCGGTGCGGCAGTCGCTGGCGACCCTGCCCGACCATGCCGGCATCGCCGTGCGTCCGGCTCCCTCCGGCAACGACGGTGTGGTCATCGACGACCGCTACCACCTGGCCGCGATCCACGTGCAGACCGCACGTGCCGCCGCCGGTGGCACGGCGGCGGCGATGATCGCGGGCTGGCGGGTGTCGCGGCTCGACTACGGCCGCCTCGAACGCCTCAATGAAAGCGCCCTGATCGTCGCCGAGTTTCCCGGCTTCGGCGATGCCATGCAGGCCATCATCGGCGAGTTGGCAGCCCGCCGGGCACAGTCGGCACGGCCCTATCTGCCCGGTCAAGGCTGACGCCCGGCGGTCAGCGTGGGCCCGATTGCCCCGTCCCACCCCGCGCCCACGCTCCCGGCGTGACCACCGTCGGTTGGTGCAACCTGCTCGCCCTCACCGTCGCCTTGGCCGTCGCGTTGGCCGGCGGCGTGGTGGCGTCGCCGGCGGTGCGCCCAGCGGCCGTGCTGGCCGGCGTCGACGCGGCGCCGACCACGGTGCGCGATGCCCGCGGCACGCCGGTGGTGATCGCCGACTATCGCCGGATGGTCAGTCTCGGTCTGGCCGAGGACGCCATCGCCGGCGAACTGCTCGAACCCCAGCGCCTGGTCGGCGTCAGCGCCTGGTCACTGGGTCCCTATGCCTGGCGGTTGGCGGGTCGGACGCAGTTGAGCGGGCTCGACGACACCGAACGCATCCTTGGCTTGCGCCCCGACCTGGTGGTGTGCCCGTCGGCGGTCAGCGATGCCGGCCGGGTGCAGCGGCTGCGCGCCGCGGGTTGCGCGGTCTTCGACTGCGGCGAGGCGCGCGGCATCGACACCTTCCTGGCCAACCTGGTCGCCGTCGGCACCGTGGTGGGCGCACCGCAGCGCGCTGAGCGCGCGGCCGCCGCCTACCGCGCGCGCCTGGCCGCCATCGTCCCGCCGCCCGGGCCGCGCCGACGGGGCCTCTACCTGGCGCCGATCGCCGGCCAGCTTTTCGGCGGCGCTGCCGGCACCAGTTACCACGACGTCCTCGTCCACGCCGGCGTCGACGACTGCGCCGCCGCGGCCGGCCTCAGCGGCTGGCCGCAGTACGCCACCGAGCAACTCATCGCGCTGGCCCCTGACCTGATCGTGACCCGCCACGGTCTGGCGGCCGATCTGCGTCGCCTGCCCGGTTTCGCCCGGCTGCCGGCGGCGGCACGGGCCGACGGCGTCATCGAGATCGACGCCGGATTGATCGAGGACCCCGGCCTGGCCATCCCTGACGCGGCGGCGGCGCTGGCGGCGGCGCTTACTTCGCCGCCGGCAATTCCTCGCCCAAGGCCTTGAGGATGCACTCGGCGACCAGGCGGTTGCCGGCGGCGTTGAGGTGGACGCCGTCACCGGTGAGTATGCCCTTGCCGGCGTCGGCGGCGTTGTTGGCGGCGAGGTGGGCGATGAAGGCGGCGCGCAGGTCGACCAGCGTGCTCTTCGAGGCGGTGGCCAATTCGCGGACGATGGTGCTGTAGGCCTCCAGGCCCTGGTCGTTCTTGGGCTCGTTGGCCTTCTTCTCGCCGATCACGCTCGGGGTGCACAGCATGGTGCGGATGCCGGCGCCGTTGAGCTTGGCGACCAGTTCCTGGTAGGTGGTGCGATAGGGATCCTGGTTGGCGGTCACTTCCGCCAGCGTCTTGCGGTGCCAGACGTCGTTGATGCCGATGTAGATGATGACCAGGGTGGCCTTCTTCTCGATCACGTCCTTGTCCACGCGCTTGGCCAGGTCGGTGACCTTGTGCCCGGAGATGCCGGCGGGGATGAACTCGAGATGGAGATCAGCGTGCTTGGCGAGCAGCGCGGCCTTGACCAGGCCGACATAGCCATCGGGCTTGTTGCCGCCCTGGGTGATCGAATCACCGAAGAAGGCGATGCGGTCATTGGCCTTCACCGCCTCGGCGTGGAGGGCGGCGCAACTGGCGAGGAGGATGGCGATGGGCAGGCGCATGGGGGTGGCTCCGGGGATTTACGTACGGCCGAGGGCACGGCGCGTTTCAAGGCCGGAGCGCACCACGGTCAGCGCAGCGGCGCGGAGTCGGGAGCACACGACTCACCAGGATGTAGGCGGTCATGGGGTCTGGCCGAGCTGTTCGACGATCTTAAATAGCGGCAGGAACAGCGCCGTCGTCGCCAGGGCGAGCAGCGCGAGGCTGGCGACCATCAGCACGGCAGGCAGCAGCAGGCGCCATCGCGAGCGTGGCCACATCGCCTGGACCACCAGCGGCGGCAGGCCGAGTGCGGCACCCATCAGCACCAGGGCCCACGGCCAGCAGTCGAGGAGCAGTTCGGTCAATGCCGGCAGTTGGACGCCGAGGTCCTTGAAGATCACCGCGAAGCGCGGGATGGCGATCAGGAGCATGACCGTCACGACCCCGCTGATCAGCAGATTCACCGTGGGCAGCAGCCAGCCGGTGACGGCGCTGGCGAAGGCTGGCTGGTCGACGTCGGTGACCGCGGGCGGGGTGAAGGGATCTCCGTCCACTCGTTTCCTTCAGCGTCGCCGCAGCGACACCGGCCGATCCAGCAGTTCCTTCATCAGCAGCACCTCGCGCAGGGTCTGCGGCTGATGCAGCAGGCGGGTCAGGCGGGTGGCTACGGCGGAGGGGCGATGCACGGCCACGGCCGGCGCGGTCGCGGTCGGACGGGCGTGGACGGTGGGCAGGTGGCGGCTGTGGTCGGCGGCGATGGCCGCTGCGACCTGGCCCTGGGCGGCGCGTTGGCGCTGCTGGGCGCGGAGGCGTTCGCGCAGGCTTTCGGCGGCGGCGCTGGCGGCGTCGTCGTCGGCAGTGTTCAGGCTGCCCGCCGCCGGCACCGGGGCGGCGTGGCGGCGTTTCTCGGCGTGATCCTCGATCATCTCGATGATCGCACGGATGATGGCGACGATGATGTCCATGGTTGCCTCAGCAGGTGGGAATGAGTCGCGGGCGGACGCGACTCACTGCACGGTGGGTTGATCGTCGCGGGAATCGCTCCCGCAAGTCGCCGACGACGGCGACCGTGCCGGACGACCGGCACGCCCGGCGCGGCCGCGCCGGCCCTCTCGTGGCGATGCTCGGCGCTGCGCGCCTGCGCTCCGCCACTGCCGGGTAGCGTCGGCGGGGCCCTGCCCGCCGACGCGAATTGCTGACGCTTTCAGCGCGTCCCGGGGTCGGTCGCGCGGGCCCTTCCGGCGCCATGCTCGACGCTTCACGTCTGTGCGTGCCGCCTGCCGGGCAGCGTCGGCGGGGCCCTGCCCGCCGACGCGGGGTGTCCCCCCGCACCCCCCTGAGGCTGGGCCGACGCCTTTGCGCGCACGCCGGAAGATTCATGCCCAGCCTCGCTCAAGTCACCGGCTTGGGAGTGGTCGCCGGGGTGGCGATGGATTCGCGCATCTGGGTGTCGGCGATGACGTTCTTCATCTGGTAGTAGTCCATCACCCCGAGCCGGCCGCTGCGGAAGGCCTCGGCGATGGCGAGCGGGATCTCGGCCTCGGCGAGCACCACCTTGGCGCGGTTCTCGGCGACCAGCGCGATCATCTCCTGTTCGCGCGCCACCGCGCGGGCGCGCTGCTGTTCGGCCTCGGCCTGGGCGACCTTCTTGGCCGCCTCGGCCTTGTCGGTGTCGAGGCGGGCGCCGATGTTCTCGCCGACGTCGATGTCGGCGATGTCGATGGAGAGGATCTCGAAGGCGCTACCGGCATCGAGGCCGCTTTCGAGCACGGTGCGCGAGATGCTCTTGGGATTCTCCATCACCTCCATGTGGTTCTTGGCGGCGCCGATGGTCGAGACGATGCCCTGGCCGACGCGGGCGATGATGGTCTCTTCGGTGGCGCCACCGACCAGGCGGTCGAGGTTGGTGCGCACGGTCACCCGCGCCTTGACCTTGAGCTGGATGCCGTTGCCGGCGACGCCGTCGATGGTCTGCCGCGCCATCTCGCCCGAGGGCACGTCGATGACCTTGGGATTCACCGAGGTCTGTACCGCCACCAGCACGTCGCGGCCAGCGAGGTCGATGGCGCAGGCGCGGTCGAAGGTCAGCGGGATGTTGGCCTTGTTGGCTGCGATCAGCGCGTTGATCACTCGACCGACCCGGCCGCCGGCGAGGTAGTGCGCTTCCAGCTTGTCGGCCGAGATGTCGAGGCCGGCCTTCTTGGCGGTGATGCGCGCGGTGACGATCACCCCGGCGTTCACCTTGCGGAAGCGCATCATGATGATCGCCAGCAGGTCGACAGGCGCCTTCGACACCACGGATTGGAACCACAGCCCGAAGGCGCTGGAGACGGCGATCAGGAACATCAGGCCGATGAAGCCGGCGATGGCGAAGAGGATCCAGTCCGGGATCGGTCCGAGCAGGTTGCCGCTGGCGGGTTCGGCGGCGGCGGCGGCGAGCGCGGTGCCGGCTGCGAGGAGGATGAGCACGGCGGGACGGAGGGCGGGCATGGGGCTTCCTTGCTGAAGAGGATCAGGTGGGGGTGGCGGTGGGCGCCGCGATCACGGTGATGGTCGCACCGGCGATGGCGATGACGCGCACGTCGGCGCCGCGGTCGAGCACCGCGCCGCTGACCACCACGTCGATCTCGCCGAGGTGGCCGGCGGCGTCGGCGAAGCGCGCGCGGCCGGTGGGCATGGCCGGGGTGAGCAGCACGCCGGTCGAACCGACCGCGACGCCGAGCGCCGAGGCGGCGTGGTGGATGCCGGCGTCGGCGGTGATCTCGGCCTGCACCACCAGGGTGGAACGGGTCAGCGCGCGCACGCCCCAGCGCAGCGACAGCACCGCCACCACCGGCAGCGCGACCGCGATGGTCCAGCCCGGGCCCGGTCCGGCCGAGAACGCCAGGATCACGCTGCCGATGCCGCAGGCGACCGCGGCGATGGCGATCAGCCCGCCTGAGACCACCACGAATTCGAGGCAGGCCAGACCACCAGCGACGGCGAGCAGCAACACGGCGAGGCCGACTTTGGTCCAATAGCCGAGAGCGACGGCGGGTTCGACGGCGGGGATCGGCGTGGTGGGATCGGCGGCGGCGAGGGCGGCGCTGAGGAGGAGCAGGCAGGCGAGGGCGGGCGGAGACAGGGCTGCCGACGAGCGGGGCGCGGCTGCGGGAGCGGACCACAGCGGCGATTCGGGCGATGCGCGCCGGCGGCGCGCGGTCCCAGGGACGGTCCCAGGGGTCACGTCGTGGCTCCTGGGGCTGGGCGCACCACGGCTTCGCCGAAGCGCATGCCGACGATCTCGACGCTGCTGCCGGCGGCGAGCATCTCGCCGTGCTCAGTGATTGCCGACAGTTCGCGGCCGGCGCAGTCGATGAAGCCGGTGGGTCGCAGCTCGGTTCGGCAGAGCGCCCGGCGGCCGATCAGCTCGCTGGCATGCAGTTCGGCGTCGCCGGCGCTGGTGGCGGTGATCTCGGCGTTGGCGGCGATGCGGGCCAGCAGGCGCGAACGCGGCAGGGCGCGGATGAACACCACCAGGCCGACGGCGATGATCACCAGCGCCAGGCCGCTCTGCGCGATCGCCGATCCCAGCGCCGTGCCCCAGCCATCCAGGGACGGGGAGAATTGCACGTCGTCGGGCATGAAGGCCATGACCAGGCCGGTCACCGCCACCGCCAGGCCGGCGAAGCCGACGATGCCGCTGGTCGGCAGCCAGAATATCTCGGCGATGATCAGCGCGGTGCCGACCACGACCATCACCAGTTCGAGGTTGCCGGCCAGTTCGAGGTAGTACTGGCAGACGAAGAACAGCGCGCCGCTGGCGATCGCCAGCGCCAGGAACACCCCGCTCGGCATCTTGAATTCGAGGAACAGAAAAAGCACCGCCAGGCCGATCAGCGCCGATGCCCAGGGCGCCAGCTTCCAGCTCAGGCGTTCGCTGCTGGTCGGCGCCAGGTCGATCAGCGACGCGCGCGTGGTGCCCACCTTGGCGAGCACGGCATCGAGATCCTGGACTAGCGCGGTGGCCATGCCTTCGGCCACCGCCTCGCGGCCGGTGTAGCTGAGCAGCACGTCCTTACCTTTGACCAGCACCTTGCCCTCGGGCTTGGCCTCGGGGTGGTCCTTCAGCCATACCGCGAGGTCGCCTTCGAGCACGAAGGCCTGGCCGCTGGGCAGGTCGAAGCGGTACAGTTCCTGGTTGCGCGCGGTCATCTTCTGCAACTTGGCAGGATTCCAGCCGTTGGCCTCGGCGAGCTGACGCAGCAAGGCGCGCATCGGCGATTCGAATTTCTCCGGCGCGTATTCGACCTTGCCCTCCTGGGTGAAGTAGATCACCCCGATGTCGCCGATCTTGCCGCTGGTGGTCAGGTAGACCTCCTGATGCGCATAGGCGAGCAGGGCGCCGCCCGACCAGGCACCGCGTTCGACGAAGCACACCATGCGCATCCCGCTGCGCGCCGCCGCCAGCGCCGCCTCGGCCATGTCTTCGGACGGACCGATCGGCCCGCCTGGGCTGGTGATGTGGACGACCACGGTGCCGACGCCCTGGGCACGTGCCGTGGCCAGCGCGCGCTTGAAGTAGGTGGCGCGGTGCTCGTCGGTCTGGTCGTCGATCAGCACCAGCGCCACTGGCTTGGCCACCGCGGCGGTCACCACGGCTGGCGTCGTCGGTGTAGTGGCCTTCGGCGCCGCCACCGGGGCGACCGGCTCACCCGCGACCGCGCCCAGCACCAGGGCGAGCAGGACCGTCAGTGGCAGCAACGGTACGGACGGCCTCGGCATGGCGGGGCATGCTAGGGTCGATGGTGCAGGCGCCAGGGGAGGGGGACCGAGGACGTGCAGGGCGCCCTGAAGATCGACGCAAAGGCAGGAAGAACCAACCGCAGATTTCGCAGATCGCGCAGCTGCGACGTGACGACTCTGCGTTCATCTGCGTTCATCTGCGTTCATCTGCGTTCATCTGCGTTCATCTGCGAGATCTGCTGACCCCTTCGCGCCCTTCGCGCCCTTCGCGCCCTCCCCGCTCCCCGTCCCACCCTGCCCAACCCCCGCTCGCCCGCGGTGGTTCGAACCGCTACCGTGCGTCCATGCGCCGCGCGCTCCTGGTCATGCTCCTGGCTGCGATCGGCGCTGGGCTGATCGCCTACGGCGTGAACGTCGAGCTGACCATCCGCGCGAGCCTGGCGACCGAGAGCGGCGCCACCATGCGCCGCGTCTGGGTCAGCCTGTCACCGAGCGCGCGCGAGCACCTGGCGTCCTGGCATGTGTTGGCGTGGTCGGCGATCGCTGGTGGCACGCTGCTGCTGGCCTCCTCGCATGCCATCGCCTGGCGCGCCAGGCGTAGTCGGGCGCGGGCGAAAAAATAACCGCACGTCACTGCTGCTTCGTCGCGGATCCATGATCCTCGGATCCGCGGACCCTACCGTCAGTCCCGCCACTCGATCAGGCACCCCGCGCGCATGCGTTCGCCGTTCTTGGTCCACCAGTTCATGCCGGTGCCGACGCGACGCAGCCAGACATCGTTGCCGTCGACCGCGGATTCGACGATCGCCGAGAACAGGAACCGCCAGCCGTTGTTCCACCGCCAGGCGCCGTCCCGGCGAGCGAGACCGATCCAGGCATTGCGGCCGCGCGGCATGGCCTCGGTCAGCGCCTGGTTCATGGTGCCGTCGACCGGACAGGCGAGATCGCCGCCCAGGGAGCGGCACAACGCGCGCGCCGCGGCGCGATGGCAGCCGGTGGCCAGGTAGAGGAAGCGGCCACCACCGTAGCGCAGCGCCTGCGCGCGCAGTTCGTCGACCCTGCCGCGCCTCGCCAACAGCACCCGGTCTGCGTCTGCCGACCAGTTGACGGCCATCGCCGGGCCGCACCACGCCGCCATGTCCGCCAGCGCCGATTCGGGCAGGGCGAGGGCGTCGAACTCGAACGTGGTCAGCGGCATGGCTGACGCGGCTTCCAGGTTCGCGATCTCGGTGCCGGCGCAGAGCAACGCGGCGAGCGGCACATGACGCAGTGGTTCGAGGTCACGGATGGGATTGTCTTCGGCCTGCAACCAGGTCAGCGGCATGCCCTTCAGCGGTGACAGGTCGGTGATGCGGTTGCGATCCACATCGAGGCGCTGCAAGGAGGCGTGGGCCAGGGGCGTGAGGTCGGCGATGGCATTGTCGGTGCAGTTCAGGGCCATCAACGTCATGCCGACGAGCGGGGAGAGATCGCTGATGCGGTTGCGTGCGCAGTTGAGGTAGAGCAACGGCACGGCGCGCAGGCCGGCGAGATCGCCGAGCTGGTTGCCCGAGCAGTCCAACGTCATCAGCGGTGTTGCGGCCAGGGGCGCGAGGTCGGTGATGGCGTTGTCGTTGGCGAGCAGGACGCGCAGCGGCATGCCGGCCAGCGGCGCGAGATCGGCGATGCGGTTGCCGGAGCAGAGCAGGTCGGTCAGCGCCCGACCGGCCAGCGGGGTGAGATCGCTGATGCGGTTGCCCTGGCAGTCGAGTGTCGTCAGCGGCAGTCCGGCCAGGGGGGTGAGATCGCTGATGCGGTTGCCCGCGCAGGCCAGGGTGACCAGCGGCATGCCGGCCAGCGGGCCGAGGTCGCTGATCTGGTTGTGCGCACAGTCCAGGCGGGCGATGGGCATCCCGGCGAGGGGCGAGAGATCGGTGATGTCCTGGTTGGACAGATTGACGCTGATGCCGTCGAGTCCGCATTCGATGCGCGCCTGCGGCCACACCGCGACCAGGCGGGCGCGCAGCCCGGGCAACTGTTCGAGGAGCTGGGCCAGGCGATCAGCGCGGCCGACGCCCTGGTGCGCGCGCAGGCGCCGTTGCGGCTCGCCGCTCGACAGTTCGGCGTCGGCGAAGAGGTCGCGGGCGGTGCCGTAGTGGCCGAGCGCGAGGTGGCGATCGGCGACCTCGATGAGATCGCTCTTGCGCGGCGCGCCGAGCTGCCAGATGCGCAGATCGCTGTAGCGCGAGTCGGCCAGCCAGCCGAACAGGCCGAGCCGGCAGCACCCGGGGCCGTCGAGCGGGTGCGGATCCTCGACCGAGAAGATCTCGGCGCCGTTGATGTGCATGGTCAACCGGTTGCCGACGCGTTCGGCGCGCAGCCGGTAGCGCTCGCCACGGCGCAGCGGCGATTCGGCGCGGTCGAACAGCCGGCGGCCGCTGCGGTAGAGCACGATGCGCGAGTTGTCGTAGCCGCCGTACTTGAATTCGTAGCCGCTGAAGGGCAGGCGGCTGGGTTCGCTGCCGGCGGCGGCGGCGAGGAAGCAGCTCACGTCGTTGAGGAAGGCGCTCTCCTGGTGGCAGGTGAATTCGATGCGCAGATCACCGGTGAAGCGCTGGCGCAGCAGCGCCACCTGCGGTCCACCGTCCTGCATGCGCAGTTCACCTTCGAACACCGAGTGCTGGCCGCCGATGAACTCCCAGCGCTCCTCCAGGCCGGGGGTGGTGAAGTCCTCGTGCAGCACCTCGTACCAGTCGCGGCGCTCCTCGGCGGCGACCTGCGCGACCAGGCGTTGGCGGGCGGCCTGCTCGTCGACCAGGGCGGCGGCGGCGCGTTGCTGGGATTCACGCTGTGCCTGCGCCGTCGCCACTTCGCAGGCGAGGTCGGCGTCATCTCCCGACACCAGTGAACCTGCGAGGTCGAGATCGCCCTGGGCGATGGCGTGGCGAGCATAGGCGCGGCGGGTTTCGGCGAGGCGACGACGCGCGAGCGTGTTGCCCTCCCACAGCGAGACCGCTTCCTCGAAGCCGAACAGGGCGCGCGCGAAGCCGTCATAGCCGCCATCGCCGGCACCGGCGGTGGCGTCGAGCACGGCCTGGGCGCGGGTGGTGGCGGCCAGGCTGGCGGCGTGCTCCTGGTGGCGACGGATGGCGTCCTGGAAGGCGCGCACGCTGGCCGGGCGGTCGGCGGGGTTGGCCGCGAGCGCGCCCAGCGCGATCGCCATCAGCCCGAGCTGCGCGCCCGACAGCGGCGGCACGGTGGCGATGTGGTTGGCCTCGGCGCTGGCCAGCAGTTCGGCGACGCTGCGGCCGGGATGCGGCGGCCGGCCGGCGAGGATGCGGAAGAGCAGGCCGCCGAGCTGGTAGACATCGCTGGCGACGCCGATGGCGCGGTGGTCGCGGCGGACCTGTTCTGGCGCCAGGTAGCCCGGCGTGCCGGCGATCGGGTGTCCGGCTGCCAACTGCGGCGCCGGCGCCTCCGGGGTCAGACCGGCGGCGGCGCCCCAGTCGAGGACGTAGACCTCGCCATAGTCGCCGAGCATGACGTTGTGCGGTTTGAGATCGCGGTGGATGACGCCGCGGCTGTGGGCGTAGGCGATGGCATCGCAGATGCGCAGCAGAACGTCGAGGTTGTCGGCCAGCGGGCGGTCGTCGATCAATTCATTCCACGACCGTCCCTGCACGCGCTTCATGACGTAGAACAGCTTGCCGTCGTCGGTGCGGCCGAGTTCGTGCACTGGCACGATGCCGGGATGGTCGAGGGCGCTGGCCACCGCCGCCTCGATCAGCAACTGCTGGCTGAGCGCCGGATCGGCGCCGTCGAGCAGCATCTTCACCGCCACCACGCGATCGAGGGCGGCCTGGCGGGCGGCGTGCACCACGCCCATGCCGCCGCGTCCGATCAGCTCGATCAGGGCGAAGTCCGACTCGGCGCCGCCGAGGGTGCGCGACGACGGCCGCAGACGCAGATCTGCCGGTGCCGGTGGAAGCGCCGGCCCGGGCGCGGCCAGGCAACGGGTCAGCTCGCTGTCGGGGGCCGCCGACGTTGGCAGGCAACGGGTCAGCTCGCTGTCGGGGGTGTCCGCAGCCGGGGGGCGCCGTCCGCCGCGTCCGGACGTAGCGGGGGCATGGATTGCTGCAGTGACGTCGTCGCGATCGGAGGGCACGCCCGGCAGTATACCCCGCCTCCGGGTCGCCTGCCGGCGCCGGGCTTATGGAAGCAGACGCTGTCGCCACGGAGGGCAGGGTGCCCGAGAGTCCGACGCAAGCCGGTGCAGGAAAACGATGGAAGGACACCCGCCGCAGAGCCCCGGGCAGGGCGCCCAGCCTCCGGGGTGGCTGCGGTTGTCGCTGCCGGTGGGGACGCGAAGCTGCCGCCGATGGCCGAGTTCCCCCGTCGACCCGAACGCCGCCCGCGTGCCAAGCCCGCACGTGCCCCGGCGCAGCGCCCGCCTCCTGCCGTGGCCGCCGCCCCGGCGCCGGCGCCGGCGGCGCCCACCGCCTGGCAAGACCAAGCGCAGTGGTACGACCGCCGCCAAGGCGACGGCGGCGACGACTTCCATAGCACGCTCATCCTGCCAGCGGTGCGGCGACTGCTGGCGGTCACGCCGGGCGGCGGCCGCGTGCTCGACGTCGCCTGTGGCCAAGGGGTGCTCGGCCGCGCCCTCGCCGCCGACGGCATCGCCAGCCTCGGGGTCGATGCCAGCCCAGAGCTGATCGCGGCGGCGCGCCGGCGCGCTGGCGGGCGCGAACACCATCTGGTCGGCGACGTCCGCGACCTGCCTGGCGTGCTCGCCGGCAACGGTCTCGCCGACGAGCGCTTCGTCGCCGCTGCCGTGGTCATGGCGCTGGCCGATCTCGATCCCATGGCGCCGGTGCTGTCCGGCATCGCGCGGTCACTGGTGCCCGGCGGCCGCTGCGTCCTGGCGCTGTCGCATCCCGCCTTCCGCATCCCCCGGCGCAGCGGCTGGGGCTGGGACGACGTGCAGGGCATGCAGTACCGCCGCCTCGATGGCTATCTCAGCCCGCTGGCCGTGCCCATCCGCACCCACCCCGGCGTGGTCGATGACCACAGCCGCACGCTCAGCTTCCACCGCCCGTTGTCGGCCTACCTCAACGCCTGCGGTGCCGCCGGCCTCGGCGTGATCGCGGCCGAGGAGCTGTGCTCGCACCGTCGTGGCACCAAGGGCGCGCGCAGCGCCGCCGAGGACCGCGCAGCCCGCGAATTTCCGCTGTTCCTGGTACTGGCGGCGGTGGCGTTGGAGGATTGCCACAGTTGAGAGGTTGAGGGGTTGAGGGGTTGGAGGTGAGGGAGGTTCGGTAGCTGCACGAGGGTCACTTCACCTCGTCTGCTGCTCGACCTCGCAACTTCTCAACTTCTCAACTTCTCAACTCTGACGTAAGCAGCAGTTGCCGAACTGCGCTATCCCACACCATCGCCTGGCGTGCATTCCCGCCTGCTCACCGATCTCGCTGTCGCCGCCATCGCGGCCACCGTGCTCGGGCTGTTCGCCCATCGCCTGCGCCAGCCGGTGATCCTCGGCTACCTGGTGGCCGGCGCCCTGGTCGGGCCGCAGTTGGGCTTCGCCTGGATCAACGACCAGGGCTCGATCGAGACCATCTCGCAGATCGGTCTCATCCTGCTGCTCTTCATCGTCGGACTGGAGATGAACCTCGCCGAGCTCGGCCGCTCGGGCCGGCGCATCGTGATCACCGGCGTCGGCCAGGTGGCGCTGTGCGGTCTGACCGGCGGCGCGTTGTTCCTCGGTCTGGGCGCGCTCGGTGTGCTGCCGGGAGGCTTCCTGACCGCGGGATACCTGGCCAGTGGCTGCGCGCTGTCGTCGACCGCGATCGTGATCAAGCTGCTGCACGACAACCACGAGATCGACACCCGCCACGGTCGCGTCGTGCTCGGCGTGCTGGTCATCCAGGATCTGGTCGCGATCGTCCTGCTCGCCTTCCAGCCCCACCTCGCCGAACCGCAGGTGCTGCCGGTGGCGCGAGCCCTGGCCTTCAGCGCCGTGCTCTTCGCCTTGGCCTTCCTGGTCAGCCGCTTCGTGCTCTCGCGCATCTTCGCCTGGATCGACCGCACGCCCGAACTGGTGGTCGCCACCTCGCTGGCCTGGTGCGCGGCGGTGGCCGGCGCCGCTGGCGCGCTCGGCCTGTCGGTGGAGATGGGCGCGCTGGTCGCCGGCATGGCGGTCTCGGCCTTCCCCTTCAGCGCCCACGTCTCGGTCAAGGTGACGCCACTGCGCGACTTCTTCCTCACCCTGTTCTTCATCGCCGTGGGCATGCGCATCAGCGCGCCCACCCTGGCCATGCTCTGGCAGGTGCCGGTGCTGGTGCTGTTCACCGCGCTCAGCCGCTTCGCCACCGTCTATCCCCTGCTGATCTGGCAGGGCGCCTCGCGCCGCACCGCCTTCCTGTCCAGTCTGCAGCTCGGCCAGATCAGCGAGTTCTCGCTGGTGCTGGCCGCGGTCGGCGCCACCGCCTACCACCACATCGACCAGGCCACCGTCGATCTGCTGGTCTACGCCATGGCGGTGGCGGCGGTGCTGTCGTCCTACGCCATCGCCGCCCAGCACGCCCTGCACCGCGTCTACGACGACTTCGTGACCCGCCTCGGCCGCCCCGACACCGCCGGGGCGCGTTCGACCTTCCTCCGCCTCAACGACCACGACATCGTCATCCTCGGCTTCCACCGTGGCGCCCGCGCGCTGATCGAGCACATCCAGGCCAGCCGTCCGGCGCTGCTGCCGCGCACCACCGTGGTCGACTTCAACCTCGACACGCTCGAAGAGCTCAAGCGCCTGGGCGTCAATCCCCGCTTCGGCGACCTGGCATCGATCGACGCCATCGCGCCGGTGCTCGAAGGCGCCAAGCTGATCATCTCGACCATCCCCGACGTGCTGCTGCGCGGCACCAACAACCTCGCGCTCACCCGTGCCTGCCGTACCCACGGCGGCGCCGCGGTGATCATCGCTATCGCCGAGACCGCCGACCAGGAGAGCCGCCTGCGCGACGCCGGCGCCAGCGTGGTGCTGCGCCCGTACTCGCTGCTCGGCAGCCAGGTGGCGCAAGTGATCGAGGAGTCCGGGGTGGTGTGAGGGATCGAAGGGATCGAAGGGATCGAAAGGCGCGAAGGGCGCGAAGGGGGACGAGGTGAGGTGAGCACGGTCATCGGGATCGGCACGCTGCACCTCCCGCACCTCACCTCGCTACCCTTCGATCCCTTCGCGCCCTTCAGGCCCTTCCCTTTTCCCTTCGCGCCCTCGCGCCCGGCGATCCCGTTCCCCGCGCCCTTGCCCTCGCCCCGTCTCCCCGATGGTTCTCCCCATGCGCCTCGCCCTGCTCGGTTGCTGTCTCGGTGTTCTTGCAGCCGGCGACGAGCCGGGCTGGCGCGATCCCGCCGCCACCCTGGCCGTCGGCCTGACGCGCGCTGCACTCGACGCCGCCATCAGCGTGCCGCCGGGCACGTGGTGGAACGATCCCGAGGCGCGCGCCGTCCGCGATCACGTCGTCGCCCAGTTGCGCCGCGCCCAGGCCGATGCCGCGCTGCTGCCGCCGCTGGTCGAGCTGGCTGAACACGGTGCCTGGGCGCTGCTCGAAGGCTTCGCGCCAGCGGTGCCGCCGCCGGGGGTGCCGCGGCAGGACGAACTGCTGCTGCACGCCGACACCGGCGCGGCGGCTCCGGCCTGGCGCGCGTGGATCGACCGCGAATTCGCCGGCACGCCGCCGCGCAGCCTCGGCGGCATCGCCGGCGGCGGGCCGCCGGGGCTGTTCCTCGGCCTGCGCGACGCGCGCTTCATCGCCGGCCCGGATGCGCTGGTCGAGCGACGCGGTCCTGCGACACCCTCCGCCGCGCCGGCGCTGCGCGCCGCCGCCGATCTGCGTCCACTGCTGCGCGACCTGGCGCCGATCATCGCTGGCGATCCGGTCTGGCAGGAGCTGCTGGCGGCGGCGCCGGCCTGGCGCGCCTGGCAGCCGCGCGTGGACGCCGAAGCCGGAGTCGGGCCGCAGGGGTGGCGCGGGACGCTCCGCCTGACCGGCACGCCCGGCCTGCCGCTGCGCCGCCTCGATCCCGGCATCAGCGCCTTGGCGCGCAGCGATCGCGCGCTGACCGTCGCCGTCGGCGCCGATCCGGCGCTGGTGGCGCGCCTGGTGATCGGCGCCATCGCCGCGGTGCAAGGCCCGTTCCACGCTCGGCGCGCCCTGCTCGGTATCGAGGCGGTGGCGGGAGCGCCGCTGCCGGCGCTGGCGGCGCTGACCACCGGTGACGTGCTGGTCCAGGTCGGCGCCGAAGTGGGGCCGCTTCCGGCCGGGGCGCTGGTGATCAAGCTCGCGGATCCCGCCCGCGTCGGCGCCCTGCTGCCGGCGGTGGCCGCCGGCCAGGGCTGGACGCCGACCACCGTCGTCGGCGCCGAGCAGGCCTTCACCTGGATGACGCCGGTGGGCGCCGTGCTGATCGCCCGCTCCGCCGACCGCCTGGTGGCGGGCAACGACGCCGTCCTGGTCGCGGCCTGGTGCCAGGGCGCAGCCGGCGACGCCGCGCTGCCGGCGGGCGCGGCGCTGCACCTCGGTTTTGATGCGCGTCGGCTGGGACCGTGGCTGTCGGTGGGCCTGGCCCTGCTCGCCCAGATCGACCAGCCGCTGGGCGATGATCCGCTGCGCGGCCTCGACGCGGCCATCGCCATCGGCGCGCGCTCGGCGGTGGTCGGCAACGTCTCGGCGCGGCTGCTCGGCCCGCGCCCACTGCCCTGGGTGCGTCGCCTGGTGGACAACCTGGCGAGCGACGGCGACGGCGCGGCGCTGCTCGACCGCGGCGCGGCGCTCTACGAACGCGACCTTCCCGGTCGCCGCGAACTGCGGCTGGTGCTGCGTACCGCTAGCGGCTTCCTGCTGGTGGGCGAGCGCGAACGGCCGCTGCTCGATGCCGCCGGGGTGGCCGCGCGCCTGGCCGGCTGGCGGCAGACGGCTGGTCCGCCAGCCGCGCTACTGCCGGTGCTCACCCTGCCGGAACGCGCCCGGGTCGACCGTCGCTGGCTGCCGCCGCTGGCGGTGGTGCAGCGCCACCTGCCGACCTGGCGGCTGGCGTTGTGGGCCGAGGCCGACGGCGTGGGCGGCGAGGAGCACGGCCTGCCTGGCGCCACCGTCGCCCTCGCGGCCCTGGGCTGGACGTGGTGGTGGCAGCACCGCGACCTCGAATCCCTGCGCATCGCTGCCATGCGCCACCAGGCCGAGCACGGCGTGCGCGCGCGCCATGGCGGCGCGCTCGCCAGCGTCGAGGCCGCCGCCGCCGCGGTGCGCGCCCTGCGTGCCGCCGGCAAGGCGCTGCCGCCGCTGTTCTCCGGACTGGCCGGCGACGGCGGGCTCGCCCTTGCCGACAGCGCCGGCCTGTTCGCCGGCCGCGCGCCGCTGGTCGCCGCCGATCTCGACCGCGCCGGGCGCTGGGACCCGCGCGCCGCCAACCCGCAAGGCGCGCTGTGGGCGCTGCGTCTGGACGAGCGCTGGGCCGCGCTCATCGATCCCGCCGGCCAGGTGCAGCTCACCAGCGATCTGCGCGGCGTGCCGGGCGTGGCGCCGCTGCCGCCAGTGGGGCCGGGGAAGGATGAAGTGCTCTGAGCAGCGGCGCGGGCTACCGGTTCGCCTCAAGCGCCGCGCGCAGCCACGACGGCAGCGCCATCTTCGCCGCGGTCGCCGGATCGACGGTGACCTGGACCGTACGCGCCGTGCCCACCGCCACGCCGGTCTGGTTGGTGAAGGTGAAGGCGTTGGTGAACGAGGTGGTGCCGAGGGCGGCGCAGCGGCAGGAGACGTCGAGACGGTCGCCGAGCTGGATCGGCGCCAGGTAGTCGCTCTCGACGTGGACCATCACCGCCACGAATTCGGCCTGCGCGCGCTGCGGGGCGATCGGCCGGCCGATCGACTCCAGCCAGGCCTGGAAGGCGTCGTGGCAGAAGCGCAGTTGATTGGCGAAGAACAGGATGCCGTAGGAGTCGGTGTCGCCGAGCTGCACGCTGCGCTGGTGGCGGAACATGGCGGGATGATCGGAGCTCAGCGGCGCGCTTCCAGGGGTGCGTCAGGGTGCCGGGAGCGCAGGGAGCCGCAGGGCATGAAGGGCGCGAAGGGGGCGAAGGGCGCGCAGAGAGCCGCAGGGCGCGAAGGGCGCGAAGGGCGCGAAGGGCGCGAAGGGTGGAGAGGTGAGGTGCAGTGTGCGATCCCGATGAGCGTGCTCACCTCACCTCGTTCCCCTTCGCGCCCTTCGCGCCCTTCGCGCCCTGCCGCGGCGCGCGGCACAGCGCCGCGCGCCGCTCTCGCGCCGTGCCCGCGCCCCGCTACGCTCCCACCGTTGACCGCGACGCAGGCGCTGAAGCTTCCACGGTGGCGGAATGACCTGCCCCGGGCTTTGGCGCTGACGGCAAGTGCGGGGTAGACTGGACCGAGGCGGCCATGCGTGGACCCCAGTCCATGCCCTTTACCACGCTGCCCGGCCTGCTGGCATTCCTGCAGGGCGCCGCGGACGACCAGCACGCGCTGAATTGGCGCGAGGGCGGTTATTGGCGTCACCTGTCGACGCAGGCGTTCTGCGCCCAGGTACGTCGGCTGAGCCTGGGACTGCACGATCTCGGCCTGCGTCCGGGACACGGCCTGGGGATCCTGGCGCCATCGTCGCCGCAGTGGCTGATCGCCGACCTGGCGGCGCAGTGCCTGGGCGCGGTGAGCGTGCCGCTGTTCCCCAACCTCTCCGCCGACCACATCGCCTTCGAGTGCGCCAATGCCGGGGTCAGCCATCTCGTGGTCATCGGCGGCGAGGCTTGGCGCGCCGCCGAGCCGCATCTCGGCGCATTTTCCCAGGTCATCACCAAGGGCGTCGCCGATCGCCGCTGTCCGGACCTGCTCGACGTCATGCGGCGTGGCGACCGCGTCGCCGCCGCCGATCCCGCCCGCTTCGCGCGGTTGCGCGATGCGGTGACGCCGGACCAGCTCGCCACCATCATCCACACCTCGGGATCGACCGGCCGGCCCAAGGGCGTCGAGCTGACCCAGGCCAACCTGGTGTCGCAGGTGCAGGCGTCGGCCGAACGCTTTCCCCTGGAAGCCGGCCGCGACCGCGCGCTGAGCTGCCTGCCGCTGGCGCACGTCATGGAGCGCATGGTCATGTACTACTACCTGGCCAGCCGCGCCGGGGTGTGGTTCGTCGATGACATCAAGCAGGTCGGCGCGCTGCTGCGCGAGGTCAAGCCGACGGTGACCGTGATGGTGCCGCGCCTGGTCGAGAAGCTGCACGCGCGCATCGCCCAGGACGTCGCCGACGGCGGCGCGGTGAAGCGCCGGCTGGGCACCTGGGCGCTCGACCTCGCCGACCACCACCCGCCAGAGGCCGGTCGCGATCTCGCGCTCGGGCTGGCTGACTCGCTGCTCTACCGCAAGATCCGCGCCGCCCTGGGCGGCAACCTGCGCTACCTGATCGTCGGCGGTGCCGCGCTGTCGCTCGGGCTCAACCGCTTCCTGATCAATGTCGGCGTGCCGCTCTACATCGGCTACGGCCTGACCGAGGCGTCGCCGGTGATCGCCGCCAACCATCCCGGCGCGGTCAAGCCCGGCGGCGTCGGACCGCCCTTCCCCGGCGTCAGCGTGCGCATCGGCGCTCAGGGCGAGATCCTGGCGCGCGGGCCGGGCGTCATGCGCGGCTACCGCAACGACCCCGAGGCCAGCGCGCGCGCCATCGATGCCGACGGCTGGCTGCACACCGGCGACAGCGGCCATCTCGACGCCGACGGCCATCTCGTCATCACCGGCCGGATCAAGGAGCTGCTCAAGACCTCGAACGGCAAGTACGTCTGCCCGGTGCCGATCGAGCAGGGACTGATCGCCTCCGGGCTGATCGATCAGGCGATGGTCGTGGCCGAGGGCCGGCGCTTCGTGTCGGCGCTGCTGTTTCCCAGCCCGGACGCGCTGCGCCGGGCCAAGGAGCGTCTCGGCTGCGCGACCGGCGACGACGACGCCCTGTTCGCGCGCGCGGACTTCCGCCGCGAGATCGCCGCCCTGGTCGACGGCGTCAACCACGGGCTCGATCACTGGGAGCAGGTCCGCGCCTGGCGGCTGGTGGCGACCGCGCCATCGATCGAACGCGAGGAGATGACGCCGACCCTGAAGCTGCGCCGGCACGTCGTCGCCGAGCACTACGCCGAACTCATCGAAGCCATGTACCGCGATCCGGTCGCCGCTCCGGCGGCGCCGGTGGTCGCCTAGGAGATCCCATGCGCGAACGTCTGGCCATCATCGCGGGTGTACGCACGCCGTTCTGCCGCTCCGGCGGCGTCCTCCAGGGGCACAGCGCCGACGATCTCGGCGCCCTGGTCGCGCGCGAGCTGCTGGTGCAGACCGGCTGGAAGCCCAAGGACCTCGATGAGGTCATCGTCGGCAACGTCTCGCAGCCCATCGAGGCCGCCAACGTCGGCCGGGTGGTCGCGCTCAAGGCCGGGGTGCCGCCGGAGGTGATCGCCAGCACCGTGCACCGCAACTGCGCCTCGGGCATGGAGGCGATCACCACCGCCGCCAACAAGATCCTCGCCGGCGAGGCCGAGACCATCCTCGCCGTCGGCACCGAATCGATGTCGAACATCCCGCTGTATTTCAACCGCAAGATGACCGGCCTGTTCGCGCGCTTGATGAAGGCGCGGACGCTGTCGCAGCGCCTGCTGGTGATGCTCGGCTTCCGGCCAGCGTTCCTGGCGCCGGTGATCGGTGTGCAGCTCGGATTGACCGATCCGGTCGCCGGACTCAACATGGGCCAGACCGCTGAGATCCTGGCGCGTGAATTCCACGTCACCCGCGCCGAGCAGGACGCCTGGGCGCTGACCAGCCATCAGCGTGCGGTGGCGGCGCAGGCGCGCCTGGCCGAAGAGATCATGGCGGTGCCGGTGCCGCCAGCCTACGACGGCATGCAGGTGCTCGACGACGGCCCGCGACCCGGTCAGGACCTCGCCGCGCTGGCCAAGCTGAAGCCCTATTTCGACAAGATCGCCGGCACGGTCACCGTCGGCAACGCCTGTCCGATCACCGACGGCGCCGGCGCCGTGCTGGTCATGCGCGAGGCCAAGGCGCGCGCGCTCGGCCTGACACCGCTGGGCTTCCTGCGCGACTACGCCTACGCCGCCCTCGATGGCCGGCGCATGGGCCTGGGGCCGGTCTACGCCACCGCCAAGCTGCTCGACAAGACCGGTATGGGCATGAAGGACTTCGACCTGATCGAGCTGAACGAGGCCTTCGCTGCGCAGTCCATCGCCTGCGAGCGCGCCTTCGCGAGCGCCGCCTTCGCCAGCACCCACCTCGGCCGCGCCCAGGCCGTCGGCGAGATCGACCGCGAACGCCTCAACGTCAACGGTGGCGCCATCGCTCTCGGCCACCCGGTCGGCGCCACCGGCGCCCGCCTGGTGATCACCGCGCTCAAGGAACTGCGCCGTCGCGGCGGTCAGCGCGCCCTGGCCACGCTGTGCATCGGCGGCGGTCAGGGGGCGGCATTGGCCCTCGAAGCCGCGTGACCGCCAACCCCCGGCAGGAGTCCACCATGCCCGCGTTCACCCTGACCATCGACGCCCAGCACATCGCCTGGCTGCAATTCGACCTCCCCAACGAGAAGGTGAACAAATTCACCGCGGCGGTGATGCTCGAACTCAATCAGGTGCTCGCCGACCTGGCGACGCGCAAGGACCTGCGCGCGCTGGTGATCACCAGCGGCAAGACCGACGTCTTCGTGGCCGGCGCTGATCTCAATGAGATCCGCACCATCACCACCAGCGCCGAGGCGACGCCCAAGGCGCGCATCGGCCAGGACGTGTTCAACCGCCTCGCCGGGCTGCCGTTCCCGTCGGTGGCGGTGATCGATGGGGTGTGCCTGGGCGGAGGCATGGAATTCGCCCTCGCCTGCACCTGGCGCGTGGTCACCGATGCCGAGAAGACCAGCCTCGGCCTGCCCGAAGTCGGCCTTGGTTTCCTGCCGGGCTGGGGCGGCACCCAGCGGCTGCCGCGGCTGATCGGGTTGCCGGCGGCGCTCGACCTGATCCTTTCCGGTCGGCCCTTGAACGGACCGAAGGCGCTGCGCCTGGGACTGGCCGACGCCTGCTTCGCGCGCGCCTTCCTCGCCGATGAACTGCCGGGATTCCTGACCACGATCGCCTCGTCCGAGGGACGTGCGCGTCTGCTTGCCCGTCGCCGGCGGCCCTTCCGCGAACGCGCCCTGGCCAGCGCGCTGGGCCGTCCGCTGCTCTTCGCCGGTGCCCGCAAGGAGGTCATGCGCAAGACCCGCGGTCTGATGCCGGCGCCGCTGGCCATCCTCGACGTGCTGCGCAGCACCCACGGCATGGAGCTGGCGGCCGGGCTGGCCATCGAGGCGCAGGCCTTCGGCGCGCTGGCCCCGACTCCAGAGAGCCGCTGCCTGGTCGACTGCTTCTTCGCCGGCGAAGCGCTCAAGAAGGAGGGCGGCAAGCCGCAGCTCACGCGCATCCGCAGCGCTGGCGTGCTCGGGGCGGGCGTGATGGGCGGTGGCATCGCCTGGCTGTTCAGCCACCACGGCCTGCCGGTGCGGCTCAAGGACCTGGGTTGGGACGCGGTGGCCAAGGGCCACAAGACCGCGGCCGACTACAACGCCCAGCTGGTCAAGCTGCGCAAGCTGACTCCCGGCGAAGCCAATCTGCGCATGCACCGCATCGCCGGCACCATCGACTATTCCGGCTTCGCCGACCTCGACGTGGTGGTCGAGGCGGTGGTCGAGGATCTCGCCATCAAGCGCAAGGTGCTGGCCGAGGTCGAGACGCACGTGCGTGCCGACACCGTGCTGTGCTCCAACACCTCGTCGCTGTCGGTGACCGCCATGGCCGAGGCGCTGCGCTGGAAGGATCGCCTGGTCGGCATGCACTTCTTCAATCCGGTCAACCGCATGCCGCTGGTCGAGGTGGTGCCCGGCGCGCACACCTCGACCGAGGCGGTGGCGGCGATCTGCGATCTCACCCGCAAGCTCGGCAAGACCGCGGTGGTGGTGAAGGACTGCCCTGGCTTCCTGGTCAACCGCATCCTGCTGCCCTACATGAACGAGGCCGCCTGGCTGCTCCAGGAAGGCGGCGAGGTGGTCGACATCGACCGCGCCATCGTCCGCTTCGGCATGCCCATGGGCCCGTTCACGCTCACCGACGAGGTCGGCATCGATGTCGGTTTCAAGGTCGCCAAGATCCTCGCCGAAGGCTATGGCGAACGCATGAAGGTCGCCGATGTGCTCGGCAGCGTCGCGCACGAACTGAAGCTGCTCGGCCGCAAGGCCGGCGCCGGCTTCTACGTCTACGGCGAACGCGGCACATCGCGCTACAACGGCGACGTCGACGCGGCCATCACCGGCGTGCGTCAGGAGCTGAACACCCGCAAGCGCGACGTCAGCACTGCCGAGATGGTCGAACGCTGCCTGCTGATCATGGTCAACGAATCGTCGCGCTGCCTGGAGGAGGGCGTGGTGGGATCAGCGCTGTCGCTCGACCTCGCCATGGTCATGGGCACCGGCTTCCCGCCCCAGCGCGGCGGACCGCTGCACCACGCCGACGCCCTCGGCCTGGCGGCGGTCGTCGAACGGCTGAACCGTCTGCGCGACCAGCACGGCATGCGCTTCACCCCCAGCCGACTGCTGGTCGACCTGGCCAAGGAAGGTCGGACCTTCTTCGGCAAGACGGCGTGGACGCAGCCGGCATCGGCGTTGAGTCCGGCGCGGACGGGGGCGTGATGGGCAGGCTGGGCCTCTGCGTGAACGCGGGTCGCCGACCCGCGGCCCACGATCCCCCCAGCGGTCCGAAAATCCCAGCGCGCTGCGCTCATTCCCATCGCATCCGTTTCCCGCTGACTCCCGGAAGGAATCCGCCATGAACACCGACCCCAAGACCCCGCCGGTCTCCCCGGCTGCGCCCTCCGGCGCCTCCGCGCACGCCGCCGTCGATGCCGAAATGCTCATCGACACCTCGAAGATGAGCGACGACAAGCGCCAGGCCATGGAAGTGGCCGAGTCCGCGCGCGAGCAGCAGTGGACCAAGGCCTCGTTCGCCCAGCAGTTGTTCATGGGCACCTTCGACCACGCCATGCTCGCCGACTTCCCGGTGCAGACGGCGGAGGACAAGGCGATCGGCGACGCCTTCATCAGCGCGGTCGAGACGCTGCTGCGCGCCACCCTCGATCCCGAGACCGTCGACGCCACCCGCACGGTGCCGGCCGAGGCCGTCGACGGGCTGTTCAAGCTCGGCGCCTTCGCCATGAAGGTGCCCAAGGAATACGGCGGCCTTGGTTTCACCCAGGTCAACTACAACCGCGTGATGATGGCCGTCGCCAGCCACTGCGCGTCGACCGCGGTGCTGCTCTCGGCGCACCAGTCGATCGGCGTGCCGCAGCCGCTGAAGCTGTTCGGCACCGAGGCGCAGAAGCGGAAATTCTTCCCGCGCTTCCGCGAGCACTGCATCTCGGCTTTCGCGCTCACCGAACCGGCGGTGGGCAGCGATCCGTCGAAGATGATCACCACGGCGGTGCCGACGGCGGACGGGAAGCACTACGTCCTCAACGGCGACAAGCTGTGGTGCACCAACGGACCGATCGCCGACCTGCTGGTGGTGATGGCGCGCACGCCGTCGAAATTCGTCAACGGCAAGGAACGCCAGCAGATCACCGCGCTGATCGTCGAGCGTTCGACGCCGGGCATCGAGGTGGTGCATCGCTGCGACTTCATGGGCATTCGCGGCATCCAGAACGGCCTGATGCGCTTCAAGGATGTGCTGGTCCCGGTCGAGAACCTGCTGTGGGGCGAGGGCAAGGGACTGAAGCTGGCGCTGACCACGCTCAACACCGGGCGCCTGACCCTGCCGGCGGCCTGCACCGGCGTCGCCAAGCAGTGCCTGTCGATCGCCCGGCGCTGGGGCAATGCCCGTGTGCAGTGGGGTCTGCCCATCGGCCAGCACGAGGCCGGCCGGCAGAAGATCGCCTTCATCGCGTCGACCACTCTGGCCATGGAGGCGGTGACCTGGCTGACCTCGCACTGGGCCGACGCCCACGACGTCGACATCCGCATCGAGGCGGCGATGGCCAAGCTGTTCTGCTCGGAGATGGCCTGGACCATCACCGATCTGACCGTGCAGCTACGTGGCGGCCGTGGTTATGAGAAGGCGTCGTCGCTCGCCGCGCGCGGCGAGGAGCCCTTCCCCTGCGAACGCCTGCTGCGCGACACCCGCATCAACACCATCATCGAAGGCACCAGCGAGATCATGCGGCTGTTCCTCGCCCGCGAGGCGATGGACCCGCACCTCAAGCTCGCCGCCGACCTGCTCAAGCGTCACGTGCCGCTGGGCACCAAGATGAAGGCCGGCGCCAAGCTCGCCTCGTTCTACAGCGGCTGGTACCTCAACCAGTGGTTCAACAGCAGCCTGTGGTCGCAGCACGAGGACATGGGCGGGCTGTCCGAGCACTACCAGTACGTGCACGGCGCCGCCCATCGCCTGGCGCGCACCATCTTCCACTACATGGGCCTCTACCGCGACAAGCTGGAACGGAAGCAGGTGCTGCTCGGCCACCTCATGGACATCGGCACCGAACTGTTCGCCATGGCGGCGACGTGCAGCTATGCCCAGCGCCTGTCCAAGGCCGATCCCGACGACCACTCGGCGCTGGCCCTGGCCGACTACTTCTGCAAGCAGGCCAAGGCGCGCATCGAACGCCGCTTCGAGGATCTCGTCCAGCCCGATGGCGAGCTGATGAACAACCTCGCCAAGAGCGTGCTCGCCGGCGATGCGAAGTGGCTGGAGGACGGCGTGTTCTGGGTGGGGACGCGGGAGTGATTGCCGTTGGGACTGGGCGCGTGCGGGACCACCGGGGGCGCGAAGGGCGTGAAGGGGACCGACGCGGGCGTGAAGGGCGCGAAGGGGACCGACGCCGGCGCGGCGCGCTCCGTTGGTCGCTTTGCGTCGGGAACGGCCTGACCACATCGTTCGTCCACGAGACGTCTGGTTCCTCGCATAGTCCTCACCTCGCGCCCCTTCGCGCCCTTCGCGCCCTGCTCAAAGGCGCCCTTCCGCCCCTTCCGCCCCTTCCGCCCCTTCCGCCCCTTCCCGCCCCTCTCCAAGCGCCCCATGCCTGACCGCCCCTCCGACCGTCACCACCGCGACCAGGCCCGCACGCCCCTGCCCAGCGGGGTCAGCCTGCGCGAGCACCTGCAGTTGCTCGCCGCCAAGCCTGGCGCGGCGCGCTATGCGCGCCGCGCCACCGGCAGCGTGCTGCGCATGCTCGAAGCGGTGCTCAGAAGCAGCATCCGCGTCGACGGCATCGCCAATGTGCCGGCGCACGGGCCGGTGCTGTTCGTGGCCAACCACTTCACGCGCTTCGAGACCTTCATCCTGCCCTACCTCATCGACCGCTATACCAGCCGCAATTGCGCCTCGCTGGCGCATCACAGCCTGTTTCGCGGCCGCTTCGGCGATTACCTGCGCGCCTGCGGCGCGCTGTCCACCCACGATCCCGGCATCAAGCACACCATCGTCGAGGACCTGCTGACCGGACGCAGCGACTGGCTGATCTATCCCGAAGGCTCGATGGTGAAGGACAAGAAGACGTGGATCGCCGGCCACTACGCCCTGCGCACTCCCGACCGCCAAGGACCGCCGCACACCGGCGCCGCCGTGCTGGCCATGCAGGCGGTGATCTTCCGTGAGCTGTGGCGCCACGCCGTCGCCAGCGGCGATCACGCCGCACAGGCGCACTGGCAGCGCACCTTCCACCTCGCCGGGCCGCAGGACGTCACCGCGCAGGACCTGCGCGTGGTGCCGATCAACATTTCGTACTACCCGATCCGACCCGGCGACAATCTGGTCAGCCGGGTGGCGCGCGCGCTCTTCCACAAAGTGCCCACGGTGCTCGCCGAGGAACTCGCCGTCGAGGGGCCGCTGCTGCTCTCCGAGACCGATATCAGCGTCTACTTCGGCCAGCCGATCACCCTCGACCACTACCTCGCGGTGCTGCGCCCGCGTCTGACCGACATCTGCCGTCTGGGGGGTCTGGGTCCTGCAGCGCCGCCCGAGGAGGGGGAGGATGCCGCCGCGCGCAGCGCCAACGCGAGCTGGTCGGCGATCCAGTCATGCCCGATGGGGCCGGGCGGAGCGGGCCGGGGGGGTTTGGGGGGCGTAGCCCCCCGAAGCAACAGCGAGAGCCGGGTTGCGGACGGAAAATGCCCTGAGGGCCCGGACGCAACCCGGCTCGTCGTCGACGATCCCGCCTTCGTCGAGGCGCTCGGCCCGCTGCGTGCGCGCATGACCCACCGCCTGGTCGCCGAGATCTACGCCCGGCTGACCATCAACATCGACCACCTGTTCTGCACCGCCCTGCGCCAGCATCCCGCCACCGCCATCGACGAGGATGACTTCAAGCGCGCCCTCTACGTCGCGGCACGCACCATCCAGGTCAGCGGCAACCGGCGCAGCCATCGCACCATCGCCGGCGATCTGGTCGCGTTGATCGCCGACAAGCCCGACCCCCACTACCACGACGTGCGCTCGCTGGCCGAGCGCGCCGGCATCCTGCGTGCCGAGCACGGTCACCTGCACGTCGATCGCGCGGTGATCGATGCCGAGCATGGCTTCCACGACATCCGCCTGCGCAACACCATAGCGGTCATCGCCAACGAACTGGAACCGCTGCGCGGCGCCGTCCACGCCGTCACCAGCGCGGTCAATCTCCCCGCCCAGGCGCTGCGCCGCCGCCTCGCCGACGTGCTCACCGGCGAGGACCTCGACGAGTTCATCCTCGAACGCGAGAGCGCGGCGCCAGCGACGCGGGTCGACGAGGCGATCGGCAAACCCTTCCACCTGCCGGCGCGCGGCGGCGCCGTCGGGGTGGTGCTCTGCCATGGCTTCCTCGCCGCCCCGGCCGAGGTGCGGCCGTTCGCCGAATACCTGCACCGTGCCGGCTTCGCGGTGTACTGCCCGCGCCTGCCCGGTCATGGCACCGGGCCGGAACGCCTGGCGACGGTGCGCTGGCAGGACTGGGTGCGCGCCATCGATCGCGCCTGGGCGCTGCTGCGCTGCACCCACCGCCACGTGGTGATTGGCGGCTTCTCCACCGGCGGTCTGCTCGCCCTGCGCGCCGCTGGTGAACGTGGTGACCTGCCGGTTGGCGCCTTCGCGGTCAATGTGCCCATGCGCCTGGCTGCCGGCGTCAGCCGCCTGGTGCCGGCGGTGATGGCGTGGAACCATCTGCTCGACCGCGTGCACATCACCAGCGGTCATCTCGAATCGGTCGAGAACCCCACCGAGCATCCCGACACCAACTACCGGCGGACCTACCTGGCCGGGGTGCTCGAACTCGAACGCCTGATCGACGATTCCCGGGCCTGGCTTCCGCGCGTGCGCGTGCCGACGCTGATCGTCCAGGGCGACCACGATCCGGTGGTCGATCCGGTCAGCGGCCAGCTCGCCTTCGACGCCGTGGGCAGCGCCGAGAAGGAACTGGCGCCGATGCGCTTCTCGCGTCACGGCATCCTCAGCGGCGACGGCAGCGAGATCGTCCATCAGCGCGTGGCCGAGTTCGTGCGTGGCTTGTGGGGACGGGTGGCCACGTGACCTGGCGTCTCACTTCCTCCTCTGAGGTTCCCCCACTTCGGGGAAGGTTGAGAGGTTGAGAGGTTGAGAAGTGGAGAGGCAGACGAGGTGAGGTGACACTTCGCGTCCGTCCCTCACCTCCTTCACCTCCTTCACCTCCTTCACCTCCTTCACCTCCTTCACCTCCTTCACCTCCTTCACCTCTTCCGCCTCTCAACCCCTCAACCCCTCAACCCCTCACCCCCTCAACCGCTCAAAGGTGGCAACCCCTACTTCGGGAGAGGTTGAGAGGTTGAGAGGTTGAGCAGTGGAAAGGCAGACGAGGTGAGGTGACACTTCGCGTCCGTCCCTCACCTCCCTCACCTCCCACACCTCCCTCACCTCTTCACCTCTTCCGCCTCTCAACCTCTCAACCTCTCAACCTCTCAACTGTGGCAATCCTCTGATGTCCCGCACCCGCTACGTTCTCGCCATCGATCAAGGCACCACCAGCACGCGCGCGGTGCTGTTCGACGATCAGGGTCGTCCGGCGGCGAGCTCCAGCCGCGAGCTGACCCAGTACTACCCCGGCAATGGCTGGGTCGAACACGACGCCGAGGAGATCTGGGCGTCGGTGCTGGCGGTGTGCCGCGAAGCCATGCTCAGGGTCGCGGCCGAGGCGCACGACCTGGTGGCCATCGGCGTCACCAACCAGCGCGAGACCAGCGTGCTGTGGGACCGCAGCACCGGCACCCCGCTGCACCGCGCCATCGTCTGGCAGGACCGCCGCACCGCCGACCACTGCCGGCAGCTCATCGACAACGGCCATGAGGAGCGCATCCGCTCCGCCACCGGCCTGGTCGTCGATCCCTACTTCTCGGCGACCAAGCTGGCCTGGCTGCTCGATCAGGTGCCGGGAGCGCGCGCCGCCGCCGAGCGCGGCGAGCTCGCCTTCGGCACCATCGACTGCTTCCTGCTCTGGCGCCTCACCGCCGGCCGCCGGCACGCCACCGACGCCACCAACGCCTCGCGCACCATGCTCTTCAACCTGCATGAGCAGCGTTGGGACGATGACCTGTGCGCGCTCTTCGCCATCCCGCGTTCGCTGCTGCCGGACATCTGCGACACCGCCGGGGATTTCGGCACCGCCACCGCCGACGTGCTCGGCGCCGAGGTGCCGGTCACCGCCATGATCGGCGACCAGCAGGCAGCGCTGATCGGCCAGGCCTGCGTCAAGCCGGGCATGATCAAGTGCACCTACGGCACCGGCGCCTTCGTGCTCATGCACACCGGCGACCGCCCGGTGGCCTCGCGCAACCGCCTGCTCACCACCGTCGCCTACCGTCTCGAAGGCCAGCCGTCCTTCGCCTTGGAAGGCGCCATCTTCAACGCCGGCACCGCCGTGCAGTGGCTGCGCGATGGGCTGAAGCTGATCGCCAAGCCCGGCGACAGCGAGGCCATCGCCGCCGGCATCGCGTCCACCCGCGGCGTCTACCTGGTGCCGGCCTTCACCGGCCTGGGCGCGCCCTACTGGGACAGCGATGCACGCGGCGCCGTGGTCGGCCTGACCCGCGACAGCGGCGCCGCCGAGGTGGTGCGCGCCGCCCTCGAAGCCGTGGCCTACCAGACCCGCGACCTGCTGCGCGCCATGGCCGACGACGGCGCCAGCGAGCCGGCGGCGCTGCGCGTTGACGGTGGCATGGTCGCCAACACCTGGCTGATGCAGTACCTCGCCGACATCATCGGCGTCCCCGTGCAGGTGCCCGAACACCGCGAGAACACCGTGTGGGGCGCCGCCTACCTCGCCGGCATGGAAGTCGGTTTCTATCCCGAGTTCGACGGCCTCGCCGAGATGTGGCGCGACGACTGCACCTACCTCCCGATCATGGAACGCGCCGATCGCGACCGGCTGTATGGCGGTTGGTTGAAGGCGGTGCGGCAGGTCAGGGCGTGATCCGCCGCGCACCTGCCCGCACCTGAGCTGCTACCGGGTCAGCCGATGCCGACGCCGCCTTTGGCCTTCATCTCGCGCGGCGTTCACGCCAGCGCTGGCACAAGTCGGCGGCCGCTTCCGACCACTGATGGAATCGGAATGCGAAGCCGCTGTCGAGCAGCCGGCCCGGCACCACGCGCCGGCTCTTGAGCACCAGTTCGGTCTCGGTGCGCATGAGGAAGGCGCCGACCTCGAGCATCCAGCGGCTGGCGGGCAGGCCGAAGCCGACCCCGCATCCGCGGCGCAGCGCGGCCATGAACTCTGCATAAGACAGCGGCGTCGGCGCCGCGAGGTTGACCACGCCGGCGATGTCCGGCCGCGCGATCAGCCAGGCGATAGCGGCGGTGAAGTCGGCGTGATGGATCCACGACACGAACTGTCGGCCGTCGCCTGCCCGCCCGCCGAGCCGCTTGCGCACCATGCCGACCAGCACGTCGAAGATGCCGCCGCGGTCGGGGCTCATCACCATCGCCGAGCGCAGCGTGACCACGCGCACGCCAGGCGGCGTGGTCTCGTCGCAGGCGCGTTCCCAGGCCTTGGCGACCGCGATGCTGGAGCGCCAGGTGTCCGGCACGCCCGGTTCATCGCCGCCGAGGATGCCGGTCGCCTCGTCGTTGCCGGCGTCGAAGCGGTGGGCGTAGATGGTGGCGGTGCTCATCTGCAGCCACAGCGGCGGTGGCTGCCGGCAGGCGGCGATGGCGTGGCCGACGGCGCGGGTGGCGTCGACGCGCGAATCCATGATCGCGGCGCGGTTGCGGGCGTGGTAACGGCAGTCGACGCTGCGGCCGGCGAGGTTGATCACCACGTCGGCGCCATCGAGTTCGGCGCACCAGTCACCGGGGCCGCGCGCATCCCAGCCCACCACCCGCCAGGGCGCAGTGCGCGCGCCGTCCGGCGTCCGGCTGAGCACGGTCACCGCGTGGCCGGCGGCGGTGCAGGCGCGCGCCAGCAGGGTGCCGACCTGGCCGGAACCTCCGGGGATGATGATCTTCATGGCACGGCTCCGGTGCAGTGTCCCGGAGATACGGGCTGAGCCGTAAGCCGCCATGGCCGAGGCGCGCGCTCAGTGCACGACGGTGACCGCCGACATCAACGCGGCATCACTCGATCACCAGCACATTGGTCACCGACTTCGCTGCCGTGTGGTCCTCCCATTGCCAGACCAGCGTGTTGGCGGCGTCGAACTCGACGACGTGCGGGCCCTTGCCGGTCAGTCCGTGGCCGCACCAGTTGGCGACCACGACGTTGCCGTTGGCCAGGCGCTGGAAGCCGGAGAACCACAGCAACCGGGCGCTGCCGTGCGTCTTGGCGCCACCCCACTCCTTGACCACGGCGCCGCTGGCGTCGAGTTCCTGCACCGAGACGGCGTCGCCGTTGGATGCCAAGGTGTGACCGCTGGCCAGACGTTCGGCGAGGTAGCCCTTGCCTGGCAGCTTCCACTGCGCGACCACCTTGCCGGCAGCGTCGGCCTCGACCACCTGCTTGGGTTCGGCCAGGCCGAGGAGGGTGTGGCCGTTGTCGAGGCGGCGCATCAGGCGCAGGGCGCTGGTGCCAGCGACGGTGATGCGGCCGATCTCCTTGCCGGCGGTGTCGACCTCGGCGATGGCGCAGCCGCCGGCGCCGTCCATGCCGAGGATGGTGGTGCCGGACGGCAGACGACGCGCGGTCGAGACGCCTTTGAAGGTGTCGACCGACCACGCCTTCTTGCCGTCGGCGAGGGCGTATTCCGCCGCGCCGGTGCCGTGACTGACCAGCACGCGGTCGTTGGCGACGGCCTGGGCGTCGCGCGAGCCGCCGGGGATGGTCACGCTCCAGCCTTTGGCCGGCTCGCGCTGATCAACCAGCACCAGCTTGTTGCCGCCGTTGTCGACGACCACGAAGCGGTGGCTGATGGCCTCGCCGGCGGCGAGCGTGGCGATGCACAGGGACAGCGCGGCGATGGCCGCGATCAGGCGTGGACGCATGCGATCCTCAGGGGGTCTGGGCAGGGACGACGGGAAGGGGGGCGGGCGCAGGTTCGCTCTCGTCGATCTGGGCGAGGAAGTCGATCAGGTCCTGGCGGTCGCCAGCCGTCAGCGTCGCCGGCAGACGGTGCCGGCTGCCGACGGGGGCCCGGACGAACAACTCGGACAGGGTCGCGGCCGAGCCGTCATGCAGGTAGGGCGCCGTGTCCCACAGACCCTTGAGCGTCGGCGTGTCGAAGCCATCGAGCGCGCCGCCCAGGCGCTTGCCCGAACCCTTACCGGCTGAGCCGACATCGTGGCGCTTGCCGCTGACGCTGTCGGTGAAGTCACCGCCACCATGGCATTCCTGGCAGGCGAGGGCGAGGAAGCGTTCGCGCCCGCGCCGCGCCGACGGCGTCAGTCCGCCATCAGCCAGACGCAGCGGACTCGCCGGCACCGCCGCCAGCGACGTGACGTAGGCAGCGAGGGCGTCGAGTTCAGGACTGAGTCCCGCCTTGCGGTCGCCGAGCGTTTTGTTGCACGTCCCGGTCGTGAAGCGGGCGTCGTCGAGGAAGCCGCTGCCGCCGAAGGGTCCACGCATGTCGTGCTCAAAATCCTGGATCTCGTCGAAGTTCGCCGTCCAGTGCACCGGTCCGTGGCCGGTGCCGCGACGGCCGCGCAGATCGATGGTGTTGCGCAGGCCCTCGCCGCGGTCGGTGAAATCCCAGGTGCGGCCGTCAAGGCCGCCGTCGGGATGGCAGGACGCGCACGAGATGTAGCCGTCGCGGTTCATGCGCCGGTCGTCGGCGTTGTAGAAGATCCGTTTGCCGAGCAGCACCGCCTCGCTCAGCGCTTCCTTGGCCACGGTGACGATCTCGCCGAGCACCGGCAGGTCACGCGAGCGCCCCGACGACAGGGCGCTGGCATCGATCACGGTCAGCGAACGATCGAGCAGATTCTGCACCACCAGCCGGCGGCCGTCGGCACCGAGGGCGAGACCCTGGGGCGCGCGTCCGCAGTTCAGGCTGCCGGTGATCTCGCGCGAGCAGGCATCGACCACCTGCACCAGGTTCGCGCCCTGGAAGGTGATCAGGCAGTAGTCGCCGCGCGGGGTGAAGCAGGCGGCGGTGGGTGCGTCGCGGTCGTTGTAGTCGAGCCGCGCGACGAGGTCCTCGCTGGCGGCGGGCAGATCCAGGCGCGCCGTCATGGCGCGCACCGTGCTCTCGAAGGTGATGGCGCTGCCGCTGCGGAAGGTGCCGCGGCCGATGTTGGCCTTGCTGGCGGTCAACCAGGCGCTGCGTCCGTCCGGACTGATCGCCAGGCCGGCGAGCAGGTTGGGCACGCCGGCGCCGCGGTCCTCGGTGTCGTTGTCGGCGCTGGGCGCGAGCAGCGTCGTCGGCAGCTGATCGAGCCCGGGCGCACGCAGGCGGTAGATCACGCCGTGCTCGTCCGGCGAGATCCAGCGCGGCACCAACAGGTTGCCGTCAGCGCTGCACGCGATGTGACGCGGTGCGGGGCCGATAGCGCGGCGGGCGCTGACGGTGCCGTCGCTGGCCAGGGCGAGCACCTCGCCGGTGGCCTCCAGACTGACATAGACGTGGCCGCCGCGCGGATCAGCGCAGACCGCGAACGGCCGTGTCGCCCGCGCCAGCGCGATGCGCTGACGGCGCGCCCCCGAGGCGGCATCGAGGACGTCGATGCAGGCGCCGTCGCGGCAGGCCACCCACAGGGCGTCGCCGACCACGGCCAGCGTGCTGGGATGGGCGCCGACGGCGACCTCCCAGACCACGTTCAGCGCGTCGAGATTCGCGCAGGCGACGGTGCCGGCGTCGGGGTTCACCGTCCAGGCCCGCCGCGAGTCGGCCGACACCGCCACCGCCGACGACCACGACGGTGGCAGCGCGGTCGGCGGGTGATGGGCGGTGACCACCCCAGGCAGGCTGTGCTCGCCGTCCGGCCCGCGCACGCGCACCAGCACGAACCAATGGCCGGGCTGGGCGTAGCGGTGGGTGAGGCGGGTGGCGGCGGCGAAGGGCAGCGTGGTGCCATCGCCGAACTCGGCCGACACCTCGGCACCGGCGGACAGCCCGGCGAGGGTGAGGGTGAAGTCCTCGCCGACGCGGACGAAGTCCGGGCGCTGGATGGTGGGCTCGCCAGCGGCCAGCAGCGCGGTGACGGCCAGCAGCGCCAGTGCGCAGCGCGGTCCTCCCGTCCGCATCGTCGGGAGGCCAACGTCACGGGTGGAAACGGCGTGCCTCATCGCGTGCTGAACGAACTGGTGAACGCCTCGGCGCAGCCGTTGCCGGCGAGATCCTTCACCCCGTCCTTGGCCACCACCACTTCATACGTGGTCTTGGCTTCGAGCGGCTGGTCCGGCCAAAAATTCACCATGCCGAGCTGATGCGTGTAGCGGCCGGCCAGCGGCGTGCCGCCTTTCTTGCGCACGGTCACGGTCGCCGGTGCGAGGCTGTCGCACAGCAGTTGATCGGTGAAGGTCAGTCCGACCCGGCTGGTCACCGCCTGCTGGGCGGCACCGTCGGCGGGCACCACCATGTTGACCCGTGGTCCGGTGCGGTCGGGGGCCTGCTGATGGATGTAGAAGGCGCTGCCGCCGTGATCGTTGCCGGCATAGACGAAGTTGCCGAGCGGGGTGCCGAAATCCCAATCGGGCTTGCTGACCCCGGGTGGCGCCAGCTTGATCTCGGCGCGCAGCACCGGCTCGGCGGTCCCCCCGACTCCGAGGTGGCCGAGGCTTTCGCTGGATCCGTAGAAGAAGGTGTCGTCCTGGATCACCCCGTAACCGCCCTTGCCGCCGACCGCGGTATGGGTGGCGATGCGCGCCGGCGGGATCGCCGCCGGATTGCTGATGTCGAAGATGCGGACACCTGACCGGCCGGGATCGCTGTTGCCGTCGGCGGGTGGTGGCGTGCCGGGCTTGGGTTTCGACAGCGCGCCGCCGGTGCCGTAGATGCGATTGCCGTTGAGCAGCATGCTGTAGCCGACACCGGGGTCGCGCACCGTGCTGAGCAGCCGCGGATGCGCCGGGTCGCTGATGTCGCACAGGCTCAGGCCCTTGCCGTCGGTCATCGCCAGGGCCATCAGGTTGCCGACCACGGCGACGACGTTGATGCGGAAATTGCCCAGCTCGGCCGGTGGGATGGGATTGGGTTTGCCGCCGCGGTCGACCAGCCGCGGCTGGCGCGGATCCGAGGCATCGACGATGTAGAGCCCTTTTTCGGTGCCGGCGACGTAGAGGTAGCGCCCGCCCTGCCAGGCCAGCCACCATGGCGTGTTGGAGTAATCGCCGCCATCGAGGCCGGGAAGATTCAGGTTGGCGAGTTTCTTCGGCGCTTGCACGTCGGCGAGATCCCAGAACTGGATGCCGGTGCCATCGGCGGCAGGCACCGCGTCACCGGCGCCAGCCGCCGACTTCAGCACGGCGCCGTCCTTCTTGGCCGCCGGCTTCTTGTTGGGCGCGGGGACCAGGCCCTTGTTGGTGGTCTGGGCGAGGATGTCGCCCCACAGGGTGAAGCCGTGCGCCTCGCGCAGAGCGCCGCAGGCATCCGGCTTGTCAGCGGCATAGCGCGGATCATCGGCGGTCGAGAACACCTTCTTCGGCGTGCGCGGATCGGAGATGTCGAGAAAGGCCATCCCGCCCGACCCGGCGCCGCCGCCACCATCGTTCGAGAACATCACCAGCAGATAGCCGCGGTGCATGGTGACATAGCCGGTGCCGCGCGGTACCCCGGTGCCCTTGTCGATCACCGCGATGGTTTCCAGCGGCTTCACGCCCAGCGCCTGCCAGTCGAGGTTGCCGATGCCGGGCCCGTCGGCGGCGGTCAGCGCAAGGCCGGCACTGGCGAGCAGGACAGCGAAGGACGTTCGGATCATGGGATCTCGCTCGGGGGGTGCGGACGGCAGTGCGTACCTTGCTGGGAAAAGCGGCGTTGAGAACCACGTGCCTGAAAGCGCGGTGCCGCATCGCCGGCGAGCCGCGCCTGACCAGTGGTGGGACGCCAGGGCGCCGCCGTCTGCGTCGGGGCACTTCCGGCTTGACCGTCTAGCTATGGAACGGTATCCCAGCGGCCAACCAGATGAAAACGGCGTCCCAGATCCCAAACGCAGCCCGTGCGGTCGAACGCGCGGTGGAATCCGTGTCGCCCACCGCCCGCTACCACGTCCCCAATCTCGAACGGGCGTTGACGATCATCGAGCATCTGGCGCGCGAGACCGCCGGGGCCGGGATCAGCGAGCTGGCGACGCGGCTGAGCCTGCCCAAGAACAGCGTCTTCCGCATCCTCATGACCCTGCACGCCCACCACTGGGTGCAGCGCGACGAGGCGACCAAGGAGTTCCGTCTCGGGCGCAAGCTGCTCGCCCTCGGCTACGCCGCGGTGGGTGAGCGCAACCTGGTCGAGGTGGCGCTGGACGCCATGCGCGCGCTGCGCGACGAGACCAAGGAGACCGTGCTGGTCGGCACCCTGGTGGGCGATGAAGGCGTGGTGCTTGAGCAATGCCCGAGCCCGCTGCCGATCAAGTTCCTGGTCGAGGTCGGCACCCGGTTCCAGATCCACACCGCCGCTCCGGGCAAGGCCATCGTCGCCTTCCTGCCCGCCGACCAGCGCGATGCCATGGTCCGTCGCCTGAGCTATCCGCGCTACAACGCCCGCACCATCACCAGCGCGCGGGCGATGCAGGTGGCGCTCGACGAAGTGCGGCGCACCGGTTTCGCGGTCGACCGCGCCGAACACATCGACGGCCTGCACTGCGTGGCGGCGCCGATCCTCGACCGCCACGGCCGCCCGATCGCGGCCATCTGGGCCACCGGCCCGTCCTCGCGCCTGACCGAGGCGAGCTTCCCGCAGGTGGCTAGGCTGGTCATCGCCAAGGCGCAGCACATCTCGCAGCAGATGGGGCATCATGTTTTATAGACAATTGCCACGGTGCGGGCGTGCGGAGGTGCGGGCCTACGGGACGCGCACAGCGCTTGTCCGCATCGCCTGACCGCTGAACGACCACCCACGAACCGCCCACCAGATGCCCCAGCAACTTCCCGCCCCTGAACGCCTCCGCCATTTCATCGACGGCGGCTGGGTCGATGCCACCGCCACCACCTGGCGGGAAGTGCGCAACCCCGCCACCGGCGCGCTGCTGGCGCAGGTGCCGATGGCCGGTGCCGCCGACGTGCATCGCGCCGTCGATGCCGCCCAGGCTGCCGGCGCCGACTGGCGGGCGACGCCGGCGGCGACGCGCGCGCGCTGTCTGTTCGCGCTCAAGGAACTGATGGAGCGCGACTTCGACGGGCTGTCAGCCACGGTCGTGCGCGAGCACGGCAAGACCCTCGATGAGGCGCGCGGCGAGGTGCGGCGCGGCATCGAGAACGTCGAGCTGGCCTGCGGCATGCCCTCGCTGCTCACCGGCTACCACCTCCCCGATGTCGCCAGCGGCATCGACGAATGGACGCAGCGCGAGCCGCTCGGGGTGTGCGCGGTGGTGCCGCCCTACAACTTCCCGCTGATGGTGCCGCTGTGGTTCCTGCCGGTGGCCACGGCCTGCGGCAATCCGGTGATCATCAAGCCGTCGGAACAGGTGCCGCTGTCGGCCTCCCGGCTGGTCGGTCTGTGCGACCAGGCCGGATTCCCGCCCGGGGTGGTCAGCCTGGTGCACGGCGGCCGCGAGGCGGTCGAGGCGCTGGTCGACGCGCCCGAGGTGCGCGCGCTGTCCTTCGTCGGATCGAGCCCGGTGGCCAAGGCGCTGTACGCCCGCGCCACCGCTGCCGGCAAGCGTGCGCAGTGCCAGGGCGGCGCCAAGAATGCCATCGTGGTCATGCCCGACGCCGATCCGCTGCGCACGGTGCCGGCGCTGATCACCTCGTTCTACGGCTGCGCCGGCCAGCGCTGCCTGGCCGGGTCGGTGCTGGTCGCGGTCGGCGACTGCGACGCGCTGGTCGCGCGCTTCGTCGCCGCCGCCGCCGCGCTGACCGTCGGCGACGGCATGGACGAAGGCATCCAGATGGGCCCCCTGGTCTCCACCACCCAGCGCGACAAGGTCGCGGGCTGGATCGACCGCGGTGTGGCCGAAGGCGCGCGCCTGGCGCTCGACGGGCGGGGTGTGCGACCGGCGGGATGCGATCCCGCCGCCTTCATCGGCCCGACGGTGTTCGACGCGGTGACGCCGGCGATGGCCATCGCGCGCGAGGAGATCTTCGGACCGGTGGCCTGCATCGTGCGTGTACGCGACCTTGACGCGGCGCTCGATTTCATGGCCCAGAGCCCGTTCGGCAATGCCGCCGCCATCTTCACCAACTCGGGCAAGGCGGCGCGCGAGTTCCGCCGCCGCGCGGGTTGCGGCAACATCGGCATCAACATCGGCGTGCCGGCGCCGGTCGCCTGCTTCCCCTTCGGCGGCATGCGTGGCTCGTTCTATGGCGATCTCCACGGCCAGGGCCGCGATGGCGTCGAGTTCTTCACCGACCGTCAGGTGGTGATCGAGCGCTGGCCATGACCGACGCTCGTCCGCTGCCCACCTTCGGCACCATCCTGGCGTTCGCCTGCGAGCTGGAATCGGGCTGCGCGGCGCGCTTCCGCGAGCTGGCAGCCGTGACCGGGCCGCGTGCGGCGGCGTTCGCTCGGCTGCGCGACGACGCCGCCCGCCGCGCCGCGCAGGTTGAGCGCATGCGTCGCGAAAACGTCAACGAGATGATCCTCGAACGCATCGAAGGGGTGGCTGGCTTCGACTGGCAGGCGTTGCTCAGCGCGGGCCGACACACGGAGCTGGAACAGCAGTGCGCTGCGTTCTATGTCGACGCTGCGGACAAGGGCGCATCGGTGCTGGCCGAGGTCGCTGGCCGGTTCCGCCGGCTCGCCCAGGGCAACCGCGATCACCAGATCTGGCTGGCCGAAGCGCCGGCGGAGCGCACATGACCGACACCCCGCCGACCCCGCCGACCCCACCGACCCTGCCACCGCCGCGTCTCGGCCGCCGCGCCGTGCTCGGCCTGGGAGCCGCCGTCGTCGCCGGCGCCATCGGCTTCAAGGTCATCCGCCGGAATCGCGGCGGTGGCGCCAGCGCGCGCAAGCCGATCCGCATCGGCATGACCTCCGACGCCAGCGGCCAGTACGCCAACCACGGCGAGGCCGACCGTCGCGGCATGACCCTGGCGATCGAGGAGTGCAACGCCCAGGGCGGCGTGCTCGGCCGCCTGGTCGAGTCGCTGCATCTCGACACCGAGACCCAGCCGGCCAGCGGTTCGCGCGTCGCCGAGCGGTTGATCGCCCGCGAGGGCTGCGGCTTTCTGATCGGGGCCACCCATTCCGGTGTCGCCAACGCCATCTCGCAGGTGGCCCAGCGTCACGGCGTCATCTTCCTCAACACCAATTCGTCGTCGCCCAGCGAGAGCGGGCGGGACGCCCACCGCACCAAGTTCGTATGGGACGGTAACGGCAGCAACTTCGGCATCGCCACGGTCAGGCACGCCATCGCCACCGTCGGCAAGCGCTTCATGCTGCTGACCAACGATTACGTCTGGGGCCACGACACCGCCAAGGGCTACAAGGCCAACATCGCGGCCGGTGGCGGCGAAGTGGTCAAGGAACTGCTCGTTCCGCAGAACACCCGCGACTTCGCGCCCTTCCTGCTCGACGTCCAGCAGACCGCGCCCGACGTGGTGGCGGCGGCGATCGGTGGCGACGATCAGAAGGTCATGCGCACCCAGGTGGTGCAGCTCGGCCTCACCGCCAAGCCGCTGTGGATCAACAACCAGCAGGACTGGGAGGACGTCTACGGCCTGCCGCCCGGCGGCCTGTTCGGGGTGTGCAGCACGACCTGGTACCACAAGCTGCCGCTGCCCAGCGTCGAGGCCTTCGTGGCGCGTTACCGCGCGCGTTTCCCCGAGGCGCGCATCCCGGTGCCCGGCAACGTCTGCTACAACGGCTACATGGCGACGCGCGAGCTGCTGCGCGCCATCGCCCGCGCCGGCACCACCCACAACCACCAGGTCATCCGCCAGCTCGAATCCCTGCGCGTGCCAGCGCTCGAACGCATGCAGCACGACGAAGCGTGGATGAACGCCAGGACGCATCATCTCCAGCAGACCATCTACATGGTCACCGAGAACCCGTCGCCCGCCGACCCCACCGACCGCATGCGCATCCTCGGCCAGATCACTCCGCAGGCCGCGGTCGATCCGCTGGAGGACGCGGCGGCGATGCTTGAGCCATTTGAGGCAACGCCGGAGTTCGAAGCGTGAACTCGCGAAAGGCACCAGTTGAGCGGTTGAGCGGTTGAGAGGTCGAGAGGCGGCAGGCACCGTCGCACCGCACGCCACCTAGAGTCCGTTACGCCGCTCCCGTCATCACCTCCCTCACATCACCTCCCGCACCTCGTCTGCCTCTCAACCTCTCAACCTCTCAACCTCTCAACCTCTCAACCTCTCAACCTCTCAACCTCTCAACGCTGGCAAACCGCCCCCCGTGTCCGACCTGATCCCCTACCTCCTCCAAGGCCTCGCCACCGGCCTGCTCTACGCGCTCATGGCGCTGGGCTTCATGCTCATCGTCGGGGTGATGCAGGTGATCAATCTGGCGCACGGGGCGCTGTTCGCGCTCGGCGCCTATGTGGCGGTGCTCGGCGTGCTGCCGCGTGACGCCGATGAGGTGGCGCCTGGCCTGGGGCTGTGGGCGGTGGCGGTGCTGGTGGCGCCGCTGGCGGCGGCGGGCGCCGGGGCGGTGCTCGAACTCGGCATGCGCCGGACCTACGGCAAGGACGCGCTCTACGGGCTGCTCTTCACCTTCGGCGCCGCCATCGTCATCGAGGAGGGCATCCGCCTGGTCTGGCAGTCGGCGGGTTACGGCGTCCTGCCGCCGGCGGCGGTGGGCGGGGCGTTCACCGTCGGCGGCGTGCGCTACCTGCTCTACCAGTTCGTCGCCGCCGGCGTGGCCGGCGCGGCGATCGTCCTGCTCTGGCTGTTCATCGAACGCACGCGCACCGGCGCGCTGATCAAGGCTGGCGCCCACGATGCCGAGATGGTGCGCGCCCTCGGCGTCGATCTCGGCCGCTTGCGCCTGCTGGTCTTCGCCCTCGGCTGCGGTCTGGCCGGTCTGGCCGGGGTGATCATGGCGCCGCTGCGCGGCCTGCGCCCGCACATGGGCGCCGACGTGGTCATCCCCGCCTTCGTGATCATCGTCCTCGGCGGCGTCGGCAGCTTCCGCGGCTCTGTCGTCGCTGGCCTGCTGGTCGGGGTGGTCGAGTCGGTGGCCGGGCGCTACGTCACGGCGTGGTCGCAACTGGCGATGTACCTGCTGCTGATCGCGGTGGTGGTGTGGCGGCCGCGCGGCCTGTCGGGGCGCATCAGCGTCCTGGAGCGCTGATGCACCGCCCCGGCCTGCCCAGCATCCTCGCCGTGATCGCGCTCGCCGCCGTCCTGCCGGCGGTGTGGCGTTCCGGCGCCGATGTGCAGGCCGAGATCCTGATCTGGGCGACCTACGCGCTCGGCTACAACCTGCTGCTCGGCTGCACCGGGCTGCCGTCATTCGGTCACGGCGCCTTCGTCGGTCTCGGCGGCTATGCCTGCGGGCTGGCGCAGCAGAAGCTGGGCGCCGGACTCATCGGCAGCCTGGCCGCCGCCGTCGCCGCCGCCGCGCTGCTCGCCGGTCTCTGCGCCGTGCTGCTCGCCGGTCGACGCGGCATCTACTACTCGCTGCTCACCATCGCCATCGGCCAGGTGTGCTGGTTCACCGCCCAGCACTGGCATGGCCTGACCGGGGGCGAGGGCGGATTGCAGGGCCTGGTGCGGCCACCACTCGATCTCGGCGTCGCAGGAATCGCGCTCGCCGACAATCGCGCCTTCGCCTGGCTGTGCGCCGGCATCTTCGTCGTCGTCCTCCTCGGCCTGTGGCGGCTGATCGCCTCGCCCTTCGGCATGGCCCTGCAGGCGGTGAAGCAGAACGAGCTGCGCGCGCAGTTCATCGGCTATCCCGTAGCTCTGCTCAAGAGCGCCAGCCTGGTCATCTCGGCGGCCATCGCCGGTCTCGCTGGCGGGCTGCTCGCGCTCAAGGATCACTCCGCCTATCCCAATGTCATGGACCTGCACCAGTCGGGTCAGGTGGTGATGATGGTCCTGGTCGGTGGCGGGCTGGTGCACTTCCTCGGTCCGGTGATCGGCGCGGTGGTCTACTTCGGCGCCCGCGATCTGCTCGGCGGTGCCACCGAGCACTGGCTGCTGTGGTACGGTCTGCTGTTCATGGCGGTGGTGCTGTTCAAACCCGAGGGCATCGGCGGGCTGCTGCGTCCAACGCAAACGCCGCCGCCGGAACCACTGCCGGGCTCGCCAACGCCGCTGCCCGAGGCGGGCCGATCATGAGCGCAGCCCTGATGACCGTCGCCGCCGTCCACAAGCGCTTCGGCCGCCGCGTCGTCCTTGAGGAGATCGATCTCGCCTTCCCCGAGGGTTCGGTCACCGGCATCATCGGCCCCAACGGCGCGGGCAAGACCACCTGCTTCAATGTGCTGACCGGCCGCTTCCGCCCCGATCGCGGAAGCATCACCTTCGCCGGCGAGGACATCACCGGATGTTCTCCGCGCGCCATCGCCGGTCGCGGCATCGCGCGTTCATTCCAGCAGATGAACCTGTTCGATGACTTCAGCGCGCTCGACAACGTGCGCCTGGCGGTGCCGAGCATCCGCCGCCGGCCGTTCGACGCCTGGGGCGCGGTGGCCGGCGATGCCAGCGCCACCGGCAAAGCCCAGGCCGTGCTGGCGCGCGTCGGCCTGTCCGGCAAGGAGCACGTCGGCGCCAAGCACCTGGCGTACGGCGACCGCCGCGCCCTGGAGATCGCGGTCGCTCTCGCTGCCGAGCCGCGCCTGCTCTTCCTCGACGAACCCTGCGCCGGCCTCGGCACCGCCGGCATCGCCCGGCTGTCGGCGCTGGTCGCGTCGCTCAAGGGCGCGATCACGCTGGTGATCATCGAGCACGACCTGCGCTTCCTGTTCGCCTTCGCCGACCAGGTGGCGGTGATCCACTGGGGTCAGGTGATCGCGCGCGGAACGCCCGCCGAGCTGCGCGCGGATCCCTGGGCACGCGCCGGTGCGCTCGGTGACGCGGTCGAGTCCGTGCCGGAGGCCGCGCCATGACGGTGATCGCCTCTGTCGCCTCTGGCGCCCCTGGCGCCCCGGCCGTGACCGCGGCGCCGCTCCTGACCATCGACGGCATTGACGTCGCCTATGGCGAGACCCAGGTGCTCTTCGACGTCTCGCTGCACATCGCTCCCGGCGAGGTGGTGTGCCTGCTCGGGCCCAGCGGCGCCGGCAAGACCACCACCCTGCGCGCGGCGCTCGGCCTGACCCCGGCGCGGCGTGGGCGCATCGCTTTCGCGGGCGCCGACATCACCGCCGCCGCCACCCACCGCATCGCCCGCGCCGGCATCAGCTGGGTGCCCGAGGAACGCCGCGTCTGCCCCAGCCTGAGCGTGGCGCAGAACCTCGCGCTTGGTCGCAAGCGCACCGCCTTCCGCGCCTGGACCGAGGCCGAGGTGATCGGCATCTTCCCGGCGCTCGACCACCTGCGCGACCGCGACTGCGAAAACCTCTCGGGCGGCGAGCTGCAGATGGTGGCAATCGGGCGCGCCCTGCTCGGCGCGCCCGGCTTGGTGCTGTTCGATGAGCCGTCGCAGGGCCTGGCGCCGAAAATCGTGCGCGACGTCCTCGCCGTCATCCGCCGGCTCCAGGACGCTGGCGTCGCCTCGCTGGTGGTCGAACAGAACGCGGTCAGCGCCCTCGGCGTCGCCGACCGCTGCTATGTGCTGCGCGGCGGGCGCATCGTCCACCACGGTCCGGCGCGGGCGCTGCTCGACGACGTGGCGCTGCGCACGCGGTTGCTCGGGGGTCTGTCGTGAGCATGCCGCCGATCCTCCACGTCGACGGCCTGCGCAAGCGGTACCACCGCGGCACGCTGCGTCGCCAGGTGGTGTTCAGTCTGGAGGCCGACTTCACCGTCGCCGCCCCGGCCATCGTCGGCGTCATGGGGCCGAACGGTTCGGGCAAGACCACGCTGTTCGAGCTGATCACCGGATCGAATGCGCCCAGCGCCGGCCGCGTGCTGGTCGGCGGCCAGGACATCCACGGCGTGCGCACCGACGGCCGCGACCGCCTGGCCATCCACTACCACCAGTCCTATCAGGTGCGCCGCTACCGCGCCGGCCGGCCCGACTTCCTGCTCGAACGCCCGGGCAGCGATCGTCCGCTGGTCCACCTCTTCGACGAACCGCAGTTCAGCGCCCAGGACGGCTACGTCGGCTTCATGCTCGCCTTCTTCCGCCGCCTGCGCGCCGCCGGCCGGGTGGTGTTCATCTGCCTGCATCCGACCGAGCCCTTCCACCTCGACCTCATGCGGCAGACCTGCGATCGCTTCCTCTTCGTCCATCGCGGCAGCGTGACCGCGCACGCCGACTGGTCGGCGCTGGACGGTGATCCGCGTTTCCGCGACTACCTCGGCCAGCCCGTCTGATTCCGGAGTCCCCGTGACCGCATCGCCAACCATCACTCCGCGCATCGACTTCGCCCACGACCTCGCCGGTCTGCACGATCTGCGTGGCCAGGTCGCCTACCTGCCCGGCGGCTATGGCGGCATCGGCGAGGCCCTGGCCTGGGGCCTGGCGCTGCACGGTGCCAGCGTGGTGGTCTCGGGACGCAGCGGCGACAAGGCCGAGGAACTCGCCGGCGCGCTGCGCGGCCAGGGACTTCAGGCGCACGGTCTGGCCATGGATGCCAACCGCGTCGACTCGATCCGTTCGTCAGTCGACGAGGTGATGAGCCGCTACGGACGGCTCGACATCCTGGTGAACTGCGTCGGCATCCAGCGCGAAGAACCGCTGCTCGACGTCACCGAGGCGGCCTTCGACGAGGTCTACCGCGTCAATCTCAAGGCGGCGATGTTCCTCGCCCAGGCGGCGGCGCGCCACCAGATCACCGGCGGCAAGGGCGGACGGCAGGTCCACCTGTTGTCGGTGCGCGCCCAGCTCGGCCTGCGCAAGCGCGGCTATTCCGCCTACTGCTCGACCAAGGGCGCGCTGGTCATGCTGATCAAGCAGCACGCCATGGAGCTGGCCCCGCACGGCATCACCGTCAACGGCGTGGCACCGACCTTCGTCTACACCGAGATGATCCGCCACGTCATGGACAACCCGGTGTTCAAGCAGCAGCTCCTCGATCGCATCCCGCTCGGCCGCATCGCCGACCCCAAGGACGTGGTTGGCCCGGCGCTGTTCTTCTGCGCACCGGCGGGCGGGTTCGTGACCGGGCAGATCCTGTATGTGGATGGCGGGATCACGGCGTCGCAGTGAGGGGGCGCGAGGGCGGGAAGGGCGGGAAGGGCGCGAAGGGTGCGAGGTGAGGGAGGTGAGGGAGGTGAGGGGGGAAGGATGTGGGCGAGGGACGCGATGCGATGTGGCGCCGCCTTCCAAGGCGGCGCGTGGGGCGAGGGTTCGTGAGTACGCAGTGCCAGTGAGGTGGAGAGATCCGATGACGACGACACGCGAAGGCAGGACATGACTCCGACCACCAACCCCGCTGTTCCGCGCGCCTATCCGGTCACCCGGCCCGACGCGTTGCTGGTACGCGGTCGCGCCGACTGGCCGCAGGGCCACACCGCCATCACCCGCATCGGCGAGAGCGACAACGACACCGGCATGGATTTCGGCGTGTTGCGCCTGGACGCCGGCGAGACCAGCGAGCAGGGTTCGACGCTGGAAGCGGCGTGGCTGCTGCTGTCGGGTCGCGCCACGTTGCGCTGGGATGGTGGCGAGGCGACGGTCGAACGCGGTTCGTTGTTCGACCAGTTGCCGATCGCGCTGCACGCGGCGGGCGACACGGCCGTCCGCCTGACGGCGGTGACGGCCTGCGAATTCGTCGTCGCCCGCGCCGTGAATGCGCAGCGTTTCGCGCCGCGGTTGTTCGACGCGGCCAGCATGCTCCAGGACGAGCACCGCATGCCGGGCGTGCTCGACGGCACCTGCTACCGCCGCGTGCGCACCATCTTCGACGCGCGCAACCGGCCCGAGGCCAACCTCGTGCTCGGCGAGGTGGTGACGCAACCCGGACGCTGGTCGAGCTACCCGCCGCACCACCACGCCCATCCCGAGATCTACCACTACCGCTTCAGCGAGCCCGCCGGCTATGGCCACGGCGAGTCGGGCGAGACGGTCGCGCGCCTGCGCCAGGGCGACACCTTGAAGATCCTCGACCGTGGCGTGCACCCGCAGGTGGCCGCGCCCGGGTACGCGATGTGGTACTGCTGGGCGCTGCTGAACCTGCCCGGGCAGCCGTACCGCGGCCCCGATTTCGTCCCCGACCACACCTGGACCATGCAGCCCGGCGCTGACCAGCGCTGCTGGCGGGCTCAAGACGATTGCCCCAGTTGAGAGGCGGAGAGGTTGAGAAGTTGAAAAGCAGATGAGGTGAGTGAGGTGAGGATTCTGACCTGATGGCGCGCGCGGCTCACCTCTGCCGCCGCTCAACTGCTCAACCTCTCAACCTCTCCGCCTTCCGAGAGACCCAACGACACGCGATTCCAAAGGATGATCCCATGAACCACCGCTACCTCGGCCCGCTGCACGAAATGGCGGCGACCACGCCGACCGAGCTGTGGAACGACTCCTGTTCGCTGAACGAACTGCGCTACGCGGTCGAGCGCGGAGCGGTCGGCGCCACCACCAACCCGGTCATCGTCGGCGAAGTGCTGGCGAAAGAGGCCGCCGACTGGCGCGAGCCGATCGGCAAACTCATCGCCGATCATCCCACCGCCAGCGAGGACGATCTCGCCTGGAAGCTGATCGAGGCCACCGCGGTGCGCGGCGCAGCGCTGCTGCGGCCGATCTTCGAGCGCAGCGCCGGCCGTCAGGGCCGGCTGTCGATCCAGACCGATCCGCGCTGGTGGGCCGACGCGCCGCGCCTGATCGAGCAGAGCCTGCACTTCCAGACGCTGGCGCCCAACCTGCACGTCAAGCTGCCGGTGACCCAGGCCGGCCTCATCGCCGCGGAGGAGGTGACGTTCCACGGCGTCAGCGTCAACGCGACGGTCAGCTTCACCGCGGCGCAGGCGATCGCGATCGCCGAGGCGATCGAGCGTGGACTCGACCGCCGCGTGCGCGCCGGTCTGCCCATCGCCGACATGCCACCGGTGGTGACCATCATGGTCGGCCGCGTCGACGACTGGCTGCGCGTGGTCGCCGAACGCGATGGCCTCACCGTCCATCCCACCTTCTACGACTGGTCGGGCGTCGCCGTGCTGAAGAACGCCTACCGCGAGTTCCGCCGGCGTGGCTTCCGTTCGCGCCTGCTCGCCGCCGCCTATCGCCACCACCTGCACTGGTCCGAGTTCATCGGCGGCGACGTGGTCGTCTCGATCCCGCACAAGTGGCAGCGCCGCTTCAATGAATCGGCGGTGACCGTCGAATCGCGCATCGACCGTCCGGTCGATCCCGCCGTGGTCGCCGAACTGCGCGCGGTGTTCCCCGACTTCCGCATGGCCTACGACCTCGACGGCATGGTCCCGGCGCAGTTCGACACCTACGGCGCCACCCGGCGCACCCTGCGCCAGTTCCTCGCCGCGTACGACGGCGTCGTCCAGGCCATCCGCGATCGCCACCTGCCCAATCCGGATGTGCGCTGAGGCCATGCCTGCGCACGTCGCCGCGTCATCCGCCGCCTGCACTGAAGCCCTCGCCGTTCTTGGCGTGCATCGCGGCCTGATCGCTGACGCCGAGCGTCGCCAGCTCGACGAGCAGGGCTACGTCATCATCCCTGGCGTCCTCGACGCCGCCTGGCTGGATGAGTTGCGCGCCACCTACGACCGCATCGGTCCCAAGGAGATCGACACCGCCGCGCGCGAATTCCATCGCGAGCGCGGCGCCGACCGTCTGGCCGATCTGGTCAACAAGGGCGCGGTGTTCGACCGCACCTGGCTGCATCCCCTGCTGCTCAGCCTGGTCCATCAGGTCATCGGCCGGCCGTTCAAGCTTTCGGCGCTCAGCGCGCGCGAGGCGCAACCCGGCCAGGGTTACCAGGCCCTGCACACCGACTGGGGCGAACGCGCGGCGGGCGATCCCTTCCACGTCGCCAACGGCATCTGGGCGCTCGACGACCTCAGCGCCGGCAACGGCGCGCCGCGCCTGGTGCCCGGCAGCCATCGCTGGGCCAGCCCGGCCCGGCAGTCGGGCACCTTCCCGGAAGGCGCTCTGCGTCCTCCCGAGCATGCGCAGGCCACCGAGATCGTGGCCACCTGTCCGGCCGGCTCGCTGGTGTTCCTCAACTCGCACACCTGGCACGGCGGCACGGTCAACACCTCGGGTGCGCGCCGGCGCGTCCTGCATGCCTACTACTGCGTGCGCGATCACGTCCAGCAACTCGACCAGGCCGAGTTCCTGCGCGTGCGCACGGCGCAGCGGCTGTCGCCGGCAGCGCGCTGGCTGTTGGAGACCTGAGCGGCTGGGCAAGCATCGCCCGACGCGCGCAGACGGTTCGACCCAGCCGCGGGCTATTCGGGTAGCGGCTGGCCCTTGGTCTCCGGGCAGAACCAGATTCCCACCAGGCCGACGAGGTAGATCAGGCTGATCCAGGCGCACATGGCGCCGTAGTCGCCAGCGAACTGCTTATCGAGCAGCGGTCCGCTCGCGAAGGTGCCGGCAGCGGCCACGATGCGCCCACCGTTGAAGGCGAAGCCCTGGGCGGTGGCGCGGACACGGGTGGGGAACAGTTCGGGCAGGTAGAGCGGCAGCCAGCCATAGAACGACGCCGTGACCAGGCCGGTGAAGAAGACACCGGCCAGGAACGTGCCGCCATAGGGCAGTCCGGAGCGGAAGAACCAGCCGGTCACCACCAGCGACGCCAGAGCCAGTCCGAAATAGACCAGGCGTCGGCTGAACAACTGGGCGAGCAGCGCGGCCACGATGGTGCCGACGCAGGCTCCGAAGGCCGACCAGATCTGGGTGTAGGGCTTGGCGGTCTTGGCGGTGGCCTTGGCATCGGCCAGGGCTGCGGCCTTGGCATCGAGCAGCGCCGCTGCGGCGGGGCCGGGCGCGGCGCTCGCATCGGCGCTGGCGAGCGTGACCGCGGCCTGGCGCTCCTTGACCACGCTCTCGGTGAGCTTGCCCGCCCAGTTCGGCAGATTCTGCGTGCTCGCCCAGGTGCCGAGCAGGGCGATCCCCGCCAGCATCAGGCCAAGCAGGGTGCGCCGGCGCAGACCGGGGACGAAGATGTCGGCGACGCGGTTCTTGGGGCCGTTGGCGGCGGCATGCTTCCATTTCTCGGACTCGGGCACGAACAGCCGGATGAGGAAGGTCAGCACCGCCGGCAGGGCGCCGATCAGGGCGAGCAGGCGCCAGCCCTCATTGCGCTGCAAGGCTTCGACCAGGGTGGTGGGCAGCACGGTGCGCAGGGCGTCTCCGATGCCGCCGACGAAAGCGTTGAGCGACAGACCGATGACCGCGACCAGCAGGAATCCGACATTGGCGGCGGCACCGATCAGGCCGGCCATCAACGGGCGCGAGGTCGAACCCCACATCTCCATGACCAGCGCGACCCCCAGCGCCCACTCGCCGCCCATGCCCAGAGCCGCGACCATGCGGGTCGCGGCGATGTGCCAGGGCGCCTGGGCGAAGCACGCCAGGCCGGAGAACAGCGAGTACACCAACACGCTGATGGTCATCGCCCGCACTCGGCCGATGCGATCGCCGAGCCAGCCGAAGAGCACGCCGCCGCAGGCGGCACCCACCAGGAAGCCGGCGGTGATGCCGTTGGACCAGGTGCCGAAGCTGGCCTTGAAGGCGTCGGGGCCGAGCAGTTCGAGCATCGCCGGCCGTGCCACCAACGGGAACATGCCCATCTCGAAGCCATCGAACATCCAGCCGAGGATGGCTGCGATCAGCGCCAGCCACTTGCCTCGCGACCCCGTGCCGCTGGTCAGATCCATGTGCGCCTCCGCGGGGCGAGACCTATCAGCAGCTCCGGCCGCCTCAACCCCGGACGTCGGCAGGTGCGACGGCGCCTGCCATCGCTGCGCGGATCACGCAGCGATCGGCGCGGTCTGCGCGAGCGCCTGTGGTCTGCCGCATCCCGGAGCGGCTGCGCTGGCGACGCCGTCTGGAATGGTGGCGCCACTGCGCAGCGGCCAGCGCGGACGGACGCCGTGAACGCGACGGCGCTGCGCAGGTCTCCGGCCGTTCCTCAATCCACCGGTACCAGCGTGCTCACCGTGCGGATGACCTGGACGCCGAAGGGCGTGAAGGGGGGTTGGCCGGCGCGCGAGAGCAGGTCGGTATTGAAGTTCAGTTGGCGGCGGGGCGGGCTGTAGAAATTGGTGTTCGCGTTCAGCGCGCAGGTGTTGGCGCCGAGGGTGGTGTAGCCGTAGCGCATGCGGTTCATCACCACCAGGCTGCCGCGGAAGGCGTAGGTCCGGCCACCCCAGTTCTCCAGGAAGCGCACCACGTTGGCGACCGCGCCCGAGCCCTCGTCGACGGCGTTGAGGTCGTCGGTGGGGACGTTGTTGATCACCAGGGAGAGATTGTAGGTGGTCTCCGACGCGTCGCGGGTGCTGGTGTCGGCGGTCTGGTGTTCGCTGTCATTCCACCGGTTGGACAGTGCGGCGAGGCCGTCCGAGAAGATTGCGCACGGGGTGATGCGCGCCGTGCCGGAGGCGTCGGGATGGGTGACGATGTTGTAGTCGCCGTGCAGGTAGCACATGTTCGGCGTGATGACGGTCAGACCGCTGGTGCCGAGCGGATTGGCGGCGGCGATATGGTTCCAGTTGATGTCGCCGCCGTTGCTGACGCGCACGCCGCAGTGGAAGGTCTCGATCGGGCCGCTGCCCTCGCGCACCTTGAACGGGAAGTCGGCGACCGCGGGCAGCGTGTAGTTGGCGTTGAGCACGTACTTGTTGAACACCAGGGTCGGCCGCAGCAACGCGTGGAAGGTCAGGCTGCGCCGGGTGCGCGCGGCGTAGATCAGGCCGTTGAAGCGGTCGCGCACCTTGTCGGTGCCGATGTAGGCGAGATCGAGCGTGTTCCAGTCCGTGTTCTTGATGAATTCCTGCACGCGTACCAGGTTGAGGTGCAACACGTTCACCCGGTAGGGGACATTGGTGAGGTTGTTGAAGTAGTCGTCGCGGCGGACGCCATAGAACACCTGCATGGCGGTGGCGTCGCGCATGTTGACGAACGAATCCTCGCGGCAGAGGAAGTCGGCATCCGAGGTGGCGACCGCGGCGATCTGGCTGAAGAAGACGTTGGTGACATCGCGGCCACCGATGCGCACCTGGAATTGGCTCTTCATGTACTTGGCATAGTCGATGGCGAAGTTGGCGAAGATCCCGCCGTAGGTGGCGAGATCGGGCTTCGCGCCGGCGAAGAAGGTGATGTTCTGCGCGGCGCGCTCGCGGATGACCAGGCCGGTGGTGGTGGTGCCTGGAATACCGTTGAGGGCCTGGGTCAGGTAGTGGCCGCGGGCCTCGGTGAGGGCGAAGCCGGTGTCGGGGTCGGACGCCGGCGTGGAGACGCTGTCGGGCCAGACGTCGCGGACATTGCCCGCGAAGGTGTAGAGGGGCAGATTCTCGGCCATGATCGCGCGGCGCGGTGCGCCCAGGCCGTTGAGGGCGACGTCGGTTGGCGTGTAGTTGGCGCCGGCGAAGTCGGTGTAATACAGCGCCCGGCTGTTGGCGGTGGGGTTGATGGTGAACTCGCGGTCGTTGGCAGCGATGCCATCGATGTTGGCGGGATCCTTCCAGTACAGCGCCTGACCGGCGGCGGCGATGCGCTGCGCCTCAAAGGGCCGGCCAGCCAGTTCGGGGATGTTGGACAGCGTCTTGACCACGGTGGCGCCGACCTGGCTGTCGCGCACGTATTGGCCGAAGGGGCTGGCACCCAGCCAGCCCGGACTGCGGCTGTCCACCGCGGTGGAGAAGGCGATGTCGTTGAACCGGTGCTTGCCCGAGCCTGGTTGATCGCCGTTAAGATTGGCGTTGCCGGTCATCACCCCGTTGTCGTTGGGATTCACCAGGTCGGGTGGCACGGCGAACGGCGAGGGGATGTCGCCCAGACCGAGGGCGGCGTTGTACAGGGGATGGGTGGGATTGCGGAAGGCCAGGGTGTTGCCGCCCTTGCGCATGCGGAAGACGCCGTCGATGCCGGTCACGGTGACGCGGCTACCGCCGCCGCCGCCGATGGTGACGTCGCCGCCATCGCTGGCCGAGTTGTGGTAGTTGCCGCTCAGGTACTGGTTGCCCTGGCCACCGATGTAGATGGCGCCGTTGGAATGCACGGCGCCACCGACCGCGATCGAGGTGCCGACCCAGAATTCGAGATCGCCGGTGGTGCCTTCGGCGGCGTAGAAGATCGCGTACTTGAACAGCGAGTTCAGCCTGAGCTGCACCATCCGCGTGGCCTGCACCACGCACTGACGGTCGGTGGCGTCCGACCACGGCGTCGCGGTGGCGTCATTGGCATCGGTCAGCGCGAAGGCCTCGGTGGCGACGCGGTAGGTGTAGAACTCGGCATTCGGCAGATAGGCGCCCCCCGGTGGCAGGCTGTTGACGTCGGCCACGGGGTTGACGGTGAAGCTGCCGTTGGGATTGACCACGCGCACCGGTTCGATGCGCCAGCGCACCAGGCAGTTGCCGAACCATTCGACGCCGCTGTTGGGATTAGGGCCATTGTCGAGACCGGCGAGATCATTGTTGGCGGCCAGTCGGGCAAGCGCCACCTCGCGCAGCGCCGCCACCGATTCGGCGGCATAGGTCGCCTGCTGACGGGCATTGCCGAGCTGCTGCAAGCGGCTGGTGGCGAGGACGCGGTCGGATGACAGCACCAGCAGCGAGCCGGCGAGTGCGACGATGGCGAAGGTCGCCGGCAGGATGCTGCCCTGGGCGGAGGGATGGCGGGCGGTCATGGGTTCATCCTCAATTCACGTTGAAGGCGCCGGCGCCGCCCAGCCAGTCGCCGAGATTCAGCGAGTACTCGGGATCGACGGTGGAACGCAGCGCCGCAGTCACCTCGACGCGCTGGGTCTGGAACAGACCGGGCTGCTCGCGGTATTCCTTGGACAGGTAGACGGTGATGCGCACCTGGTTGACGTTCAGCCCGGTGGCGGTGCGGTAGGTGTCCACCACCAGGCGGTCGATGTTGAGCGACAGCACCTGATCGGTGACCACCGCGCCGGTGCCGTTGCGATAGCGGCGTTCGAGCTGTCCCTTGCCCTTGGCGTTGGGAACCACCACGTAGGAGTATTCGCGCAGGTCGTCGGGATTGGTGTTGTCGGGAGCGGCGAGGTGGGATTCCCAGGCGAGCGGGACATCGTTGACCACCCCGCCCGAGGTGGTGGCCAGCATCGAATCGCTGGCGACGCCGGCGCGCGTGGCGCTGAACACGGCCGCGGTCAGTGGCTCGGTGTTGAAGTTGATGCGCGCCGGCGCCAGCGCCGCCGGGCTCGCCGCGGTGGGCGCAGTGCGCACCTTGAGGAAGATGACCTCCTGGCTGCTGGCGCGGTGACTGAGCGGAAGCGTCGGCGGCAACGAGACCGGATCGACCACGGCGCTGGCGAGACGGTGGTGGGCGGTGAAACGCTCCCCGCGACCGGTGTCGCTCTGCACCTGGATGTACGGGTAGTAGCGCAGCTTGCGATCGAGGCCGGCATTGAGCAGCACGTCGAGGTCGTTGACATCGGTACCGATGGGCGCGCGCGCGCCGCCGTCACCGTCGAGATCGATGGGGATGTACCAGGCGCTGTTGCCGAGATCCTTGACCATCTGTTCGACCACCTTTCGCCCTTCCAGGGCGAGGTCATTGGTGGCTTCCTCCTGATCGACGAAGGCACCGACCCCGCCCAGCGAACCGAGCAGCGCCGCCATCAGTCCGGAGAACAGCGCCAGCACGAAGACCATCTCGATCAGGCTGAAGCCGCGGCGCCGGTGAACGACGCTGGCGCCCTCGGCCGGCGGGCAGGTGGTGAGGTGGCGACAGCAGGTGCGGAGCAGGGCCATCATTTTCTCCGTGAAAAACTGATCTCGTGCCGGCGCGGGACGCCCTCGTGACTGTTCCAGGTGATCAGCACGCGGATGATCACCGCGTCCTCGACTTCACGCAGGTCGAAGGCGTCAGGGTCCTGGGTCATCACAAAGGCGGCGTTGCTGCGCCGGGCGTTCCATTCCTTGGCGGTACGCACCATCCACGCCCCGCTGGTGGGATCGACCAGTGCGGGCATGGTGACGTATTCCAGGTGGACGCGCAGGTCGGCCAGACCGCTGGCATCGCTGATCAGGCCGAGCGCCTGGAGGTCATCGGCGGCGTTCACCGCCTTCTCGCGCAGCGGCTGCGGCATCCCGACCGCGGCGCCTTCGCGACGATGCCACGACCAGGGTTGGGCGCGCGTACCCAGGGTATGCCAGGTGGCGCCCTGCACGCGTTCAGCGAAGACCTGGGCGATCTGCTGGACCTTGGCCATCTCCTTCCCGCTCTGATGCGCTTGGCTGAGCGTGAACAGCCCGCTGAGCATCGCCGACAGCGCCACCGCCATGATCGCCACCGCAATCATCAGCTCGATCATGGTCATGCCGCTTCGGCGGGCAGGGCCCCGCCGAAGCAGCCCGACAGCAGCGGAGCGCAGGCGCGCAGCGCCGAGCACCGCTGCGATAGGGCGCTGGTCGGACTCAGGGCCCCGCCGAAGCAGCCCGACAGCAGCGGAGCGCAGGCGCGCAGCGCCGAGCACCGCTGCGATAGGGCGCTGGTCGGACTCAGTGCCCCGCCGAAGCAGCCCAACCGCTCCATCTCCCCATTTCGTGCTCATGATCACCGTCCCTCCCGACGTTTGTGGAAGCCCGATGTCATCACCACCGTGAGGCGCCGGGTGGTGGTCTTGAGGATGCGCACGGTGTGCTCGCCGCGGGCAAGCCAGCGCAGCATGGCTGCGACGATCAGTGCGAGGACGATCGCGCCCGGCAGCACCAGCGCGCGCCAGGGCAGCGCCCGCGATGCCTGCGCGCGCTGCTGCGCCAGCCAGTCCTCGGCGCTGAGCGTCGCCGCGCCGCCGGTGGTCAACGCCTGGGTATCGGCTTGGCGCACTCCGTTCAGCCACGATCCGGCATGCTGGAGTCGCGGCGCTGCCGCCGCCGTCGCGAAGGCCGGCTCGCGAGCGCTGGCGTGGGATTTGGGGTCGCTGGCCTCGACCGAGGGTCCAGGTGTGGCCTTGCCGAGCGCGGCCAGGCGCGCCTCGGTGGCGGCGGCATTGGCGACGGGTTCGCCGGCGACGGGTTCGCCGGCGACGCGCGCAGCGTCAGTGGGATTCTCGACCGCGTTGACCAGCAGTGCGCACACGGCCAGGCCAGCGCAGCGCATGAGGGTGGGGTACATGGCGCTCCGACGTGCCGAGAATACCACGCGACCCCGCCTGCCGGGGGGACTTTTCTGGTGCCACCTCGACAAGTTTCACCGCGGTTATGCGGCAAAAAGCGGTGCAAGTACCGCCATCCGTTCAAGTGCCGGGTCTGGTCACTCGGCCTGGCGAAGCCAGCATGCCGCCATGATTGGAAATCCGGCACCCGACTTCGCCCTCCTGGCCGCCGACGGCAGCCCGTTCCGGCTGTCCCAGGCCTGGGCGCGCGGACCGGCACTGCTCGTCTTCTATCCCGGCGATGACACGCCGGTGTGCACGGCGCAGCTCTGCGAGTACCGCGACCGTTGGGCCGACTTCACCACTGCCGGGGTCGCCGTGGTCGGCATCAATCCGGCCACCGCCGAGCGCCACGGCCGTTTCGCCGCGCGGCACCGCTTCCCCTTTCCCATGCTTGCCGATCCGGACGGCGCCTGCTGCCGGGCGTACGGCGCCCAAGCCTGGTATGGCACCCGTCGGCTGACCGTCCTGGTCGACGCTGCCGGCGTGGTGCGCTGGCATCACGCCACGCTGCCCTTCCTGAGGCCGCGCGCGGATCGACTGTTGGAAGCGGTGCGGGCATTGGGACGCCGCGGATAGACGCGTGCCGTTGGTTGATCGTTGATCGTTGATCGTTGATCGCCGGGGAGCAGCCCGCACCGCTGCATGCGTCAACCGACGATAGCGATCACCAGATCCATGACGTTGGTGCCGGTCGGACCCGTCCGTACGAGGTCGCCGAGCGCCGCGAACAACGGGTAGGCGTCGTGCCGACGCAGGTGGTCATCGACGTCGAGAGCGAGCGCGCTGGCGCGTGGGACGGTGGCCTGATCGACGATGGCACCGGCGGCGTCGGTGGGGCCGTCGACGCCATCGCTGCCGGCGGCGAGCACGGTGATGCCATCAGCGGCGCTGCCGGCGGCGTGCAGCGCGCGCGCGGCAGCGAGGGCGAATTCCTGATTGCGGCCACCGTGGCCGGGAGCGTCGCCGAGACGCACCGTGGTCTCGCCGCCGGCGACCAGCACGCCGCGCCAGCCGGCGCGGCGGCGGGTGAGCAGATCGTCGACCAGGATGCTGGCGCAGGTGGCGGCCTCGCCGGTGAGTGGCGCCTTCCAGATCACCGCGTCGTGGCCGTCGACGCGCGCGGCGGACTGCGCCGCCTGCACCGCGTCGGCATTGGTGGCGATCAGCACGTGATGGGCAGTGGGCAGATCGCAGTCCCCGGGCTTGGCAGTCTCCGCTTCGGCGCCGGCGACACCGCGATGCAGCAGGGTGAGCACCGCCGGCGGCAGGCGGTCGCCGAGGTCGAAGCGTTCGATCACCGCCAGGGCCTGCGCCCACGTGCTGGGGTCGGGCACGGTCGGTCCCGAAGCGATCGTCGCCCAGACATCGCCAGGCACGTCGGACATGGCCAGGGTGAGGACGTGCGCCGGCGTCGCGGCGCGGGCCAGGCCGCCGCCCTTGATCAGGGAGAGGTGGCGGCGCACGCAGTTGATGGCCGAGATGTCGGCGCCGCAGGCGACCAGGGCGGCGGTGGTGGCCTGCTTATCGGCCAGGGTCAACGGCGGCCGTGGCGCGGCCAGCAGCGCCGAGGCGCCGCCGGAGAGTCCGACCACGACGAGATCACGGCTGCCCAGACCACGTACCGCAGCCAGCGCGGCGGTGGCCGCCTGCTGCGATCCGCGGTCGGGCACGGGATGGCCGGCGACGAAGACCGCAAGCGTGGTGGCGTCCCCAAACGTTGCCGGCATCAGCAGCGCGCCCGCGTCGCCCTGCGGGCGCGCGACCATGCCATGGGTCAGTCGCGGTCCAAAGATCCCGGCGATGGCCGTCGCCATGCCGACGGCGGCCTTGCCGGCGGCGATCAGCACGACGCGGGCATCCCAGGCGAATGCGCGCGGGACGGCGCCAGCGATCACCCGGTCGCCGCTGACATGCAGTTGTCGGCGCACTGCTGCGCCCGGTTCGACCGCGGTGATCGCGGCGTCGAACCAGCGCCGCAGCGCGGCGCGGTCGGCTGGTCCGGGAGGTGCGGCGCCGGCCACGGGCAGGTCGTCACCGGCCAGGGATGTCGGCCTGGCGCGGCGATCGCGCGGTCACGCCCACGCTGATCACGGGATCGACACCGCCTCGTCGCCTTCGCTGATCTCGCCCCTGCCATCGGACCAGGTGCCGGGAAGAAGCTGGCAGTAGGACACCTTGTCGCTGGCGACCCGGGTGACCTCGGCGATGACAACGGTGGCCTGGTTGCGGCGGATGGTGAAGCGCATGCCCGGGGTGACGCCGGCTTTTTTGCCGGCTGAGATGGCGATGATCGCCGGGCGGCCGCTGGGATTGCGGTTGATGGCGAGGACCGTGGTGGTGATCGCGGTCGTCGGTGCTGGCGCGCCGGCCCCGGTCACCGGTACCGGCACGGCAACCGCGGGCGGAGCCGCACCGGCGCCGATCACCGGATTGCCGGTGGCGGCAGGTCCGGCCGCAGGCGCCTCCTGGCCGGCCAGGGTGGGTGGCGTCGGCACCGCGGCCGGGGCGGTACTGGCGGCGGCCGGCACTGGCGGCAGGTCGCCGGTGGGGCCGGTCGATCGCAGTGCGCCCGCTGGCGCCGCGCGCGCAGCGGTGGCGGGAGCATCCGGCGGCGGCGGCATGGGCGGCCGCGGGTGTGGGGGTTGGGCGGCGACCGGCGGAGCGGGAGACAGCGGCACCAGGGCTGCCGGTGCGCGCGGGGCGTGGCTGTCGAGAAGATCACCGAGCGGAGCGCCGGCGTCAGCGGGTGGACGCGGCGGCGGACGGGATCCTGCTGGCGGCTCGGTGGCGAGCACGCGCGCCAGTTCGGCGACCTGCAGCGCCTGGGCCAGCGAGATGCGACCGCCTTCGACTCCGGCGGCGAGTTGTTCGAGGTAACGGGCGACGGCGGGGCGCGAATCCTGGGCGCGCGCGCGGATCATCGCCGCGGCGATGGACTCGGCACTGCCCGGACCCGGCGCATCGGCCGCCAGCGCGCTACCGATCAGGAAAAGGGGGACCAGTGCGCGCAGGGGGGCAGGGAGGGTGGACATGCGCGACCTTGTAGGCCTGCCGTCCTGCTCGCAATGCATGGAGCCTGCGAGCTCGCCCGCGTGACCATCGCCCACGGTCCTCCGTCTACTGCCCTCCGTCTACTGCCCTCCGCCTCAGCCCTTCGCCAGGCACTCCCGCACGATCGTCACCAGATCGCGCTGCGCCGACCAGCCGGTCAGCCGCACCAGCTTGCCGACATCGGGAATGCGCCGGCGCATGTCCTCGAAGCCGCCCTGCGGATAGGCCTCGGCGTAGGGCACCAGGCGGATCGGCGCGGTGCTGCCGGCCTCGCGGCGCACGAGTTCGGCGAGGTCGCGGATGCTGATCTCGGTGCTGCTGCCGATGTTGACCACTTCGCCGATGGCGGCTGGACAGTCGATCAGGGCCAGCAGGGCGGCGACGGCGTCGGCGACGTGCAGGAAGCAGCGGCTCTGGGTGCCGTCGCCGTAGACCTCCAGCGGCCGTCCCGCTTGCGCCGCCGCGCACAGTCGGGGCAGTACCATGCCGTAGTGGGGGCTCTGGCGCGGGCCGGTGGTGTTGAAGAAACGTCCGATGCGCACGGGCAGGCGGCGTTCGCGCGCGTAGGCGAGGGCGAGGAACTCGTCCATCGCCTTGCCGCAGGCGTAGCTCCAGCGGTGCAGGCTGGTGGCGCCGAGCACGCTGTCGTCGTCCTCGTGGAAGGGCAGCTTGGTCTGCTTGCCGTAGACCTCGCTCGACGACGCCAGGAACACCGGCAACTGGCCGTGGGCGGTGGCCGCGCGCAGCACCACTTCGGTGCCGCGCAGGTTGGTGACGATCGAGGTCACCGGGTGATCGAGGATGCGCTTCACGCCCACCGCCGCCGCCAGGTGGATGACCGCGTCGACCTCGGCGCAGGCCTCGTCGACCACCATCTCGTCGCACACCGAACCGTGGACGCAGGTCAGGCGCGGATGGCCCACGACGCTGGCGAGATTGGCGAAGCTGCCGGTCGAGGCGTTGTCGAGGGCGACCACCGCATCGCCGCGCGCGAGCAGGGCGTTGACGAGATGACAGCCGATGAAGCCAGCACCACCGGTGACGAGATAACGCGGCATGGCGGGAACCCTAGAACGACCGCAAGGTCGGACCAAGAACTGTTTTCAATGCACAATGCAGCGGTGCAGACCGCATCTCCAGTGCGGAATGGCACCAGTACATGCAGACCAGAACGGCACCGGTGGCCGGCTTCCCAGTCCACCAACGCCGACCATACTCCGCCCGTGCCCACCGTGGTCCCGGTCATCGAGCCGCAGCAGGACGCCAGTACGCGCACGGCGCCGCTGTGGAACGTCATCCTGCTCAACGACGACGACCACACCTATGAGTACGTGGTCGAGATGCTCGGCGCACTCTTCGGCCACGGCCTGGAGACCGCCTTCCGCATGGCCGTCGAGGTCGACAAGACCGGCCGGGTCATCGTCGACACCACCAGCCGCGAGCGCGCGGAACTGAAGCAGGAGCAGATCCACGCCTTCGGCAAGGACTGGCGCCTGCCGCGCTGTGCCGGATCGATGAGCGCGGAGATCGAGGCGGCGTAGGTTCGGGGAGAACGTTCGGACGTACGGATGTTCGGACGGGCCGATGTTCGGACGTTCGGATGATCGGACCGAACGCCCGAACAACCGTACGCCCGAACGTTCTTCAATGCCCGTGCTCGACCCCGGTCGCATGCTGCCAGGCATGCAGGATGTGCTCGACGATGGTGTCGACTCCGACGCCGGCCTTGACCTGCGCGAACACCGTCGGCCCGTCGCCGCGCATCTTCCTGGCGTCGCGGTCCATCACCGCGAGGTCGGCGCCGACCGCTGTCGCCAGGTCGGTCTTGTTGATCACCAGCAGGTCGCTCTGGGTGATGCCCGGTCCGCCCTTGCGCGGGACCTTGTCGCCGCCGGCGACGTCGATGACGTAGATGATGAAATCAGCGAGTTCGCGGCTGTAGTTGGCGGCGAGGTTGTCGCCGCCGGATTCGATCAGCAGCAGCTGCGGTGTGAACAGGCCGTGCAGTTCCTCCAGCGCCACCAGGTTGGCCGAGATGTCCTCACGGATGGCGGCGTGCGGGCAGCCGCCGGTCTCGACGGCGCGGATGCGCTCGGCGGGTAGCGCCTGGTTGCGGATGAGGAACTCGCCGTCCTCCTTGGTGAAGATGTCGTTGGTCACTGCCGCGATGTTCATGGTGCCGCGCAGTCGTCGGCAGAGCTGGAGCATCAGCGCCGTCTTGCCGCTGCCGACTGGCCCGCCGATGCCGACGGTGAACGCGCGTTCGGAGAAGTCGCGGTCCAGGGGCAGCTCGCGACCCGTGAAATGTCCGGGGCCGTCCAGGTGTTCGTGGGTGTGGCCGTGCGGGCCGTGGGAATGCGGGTGCATGTCAGGTCCGGGATTGCAGGGGATGCCGCCAGCGCAGGCCGGGAAAGCGGGCGAAGTCGGCGTCGCAGGTCACCAGTTCGCAGCCGTGCTCGATGGCCAAGGCGGCGTGGTAGGCGTCGGCGACCAGCTTGCCGCGCGCCTGCGCGGAGGTGATCAGCGTAGTGAAGATGTCCCAATGGTCGCTCCCGGGCACCACGGTCCGGCAGTTGCGCAGCCCGCGCAGACTGCTGATGAAATCCATGGCCATGACGAGCGTGGTTGCCGGCCGCCAGATCTTGGGATTGGTGACGATGCGCAGGAAGCCGCTGCATACCAGATCGGAGAGGGCGAATGGTTCCGTAGCGGTGGCCAGGTCGGTGAGCCAGGCGGCGTAACGGGGGTGCTCGGGCGATTCGACGCGATGGGCGTAGATGAGGACATTGACCTCAGGCATCTGCATGCGGGATTCCCGGAATGCGCAGGGCGGCAGCATCCTCGCCAGCGAGTTGATCGGCGATCTCCGCAGGCGTCGGGCACGGATCGCCGGCCACCCCGCACGTCACCAGCGTGAAGGGCGCCGCCTGCCTGGCCTTGGCGGGAGTGGCAAGATAGGCGAGAACGGCTTCCTGGACGAAGCGGCTGAGCGTCTGGTGCTGGGCATCGGCGCGTGCCTTCACTTGCCGGAGCACGCGGGTCTCGAAGTCGACGGTGGTGCGCATGGCTCGGATGGTGTCGGATTGCATCATGATGCAAGCATGAGATGCGGAAACATCAGCTGCTGAACAGCCGTGAATACAGGCGGTCGTGATGGCCCTGGTGGAGATCGCTCAGCGGCGCCGTCGCCGCCGCTTCATCGGCGCTGAGGCCGGCGTGGCGGACCAGCGCGGCCTCGGCGACGGTGGCGCAGGCGGCCTGGATGCGCTGGGCAGCCAGCGGGCCGATCATGCCCAGGCGGACGGCGGCCGAGACCAGCCCACGCAGGTGCACGAACAGGCAGAGCCGGCGGGCGTCGTGGCGGTCGAGGCCTACCGCGACAGCCACCGCGCCACTGGCGGTGGCGAGGTGACTGGGCTGATGGTTACGGCGGCAGGTGGCCTTCAGTGTCGTGAGTGCCGGCGTGGCGAAGGTGCTGGCGGCGGTGGCAAGCAGCGCCTGACCTTGCGCGCGGCTGGCGCGATTGGCGACGTGGTTGGTGAGCTGGGCGTCGAGCTGGCGGTCGAGGCAGGCGAAGCGCTCGGGCGCGGCGTGGGTGGCTGAGGTGAAGGGAACCAGGCAGGACGCGGCGTGGTCGAGCTGGAGATGCAGCCACGCTTCCAGGTCGTCGACGGCGGCGAGCTGGAGCGCTGGTTCAAGCCCGCCGGAATGCGCGAAACCCCCAGTCGGGAACGCCGAGTCGGCGAGCTGCCAGAGCAGCCACGGGCGGGTCGGATCCGGCGGCATCGCAGCAGTCAGAAGAGGAAGTAGCGCTGCGTCAGCGGCAGCGACTCCGCCGGCAGGCAGGTCAGGTGCTCGCCGTCGGCGGTGACACGGTAGGTCTCGGGATCGACGGTGATGCGCGGGCAGGCGTCGTTGAGCTTCATGTCGCGCTTGCCCAGGCCGCGGCAGCCGCGCACCGGTTCTAGGCGCTTGGACAGGCCGTAGTCGCGCGCCGCGCCGGCGGCGGCGGCCTGCGAAACGAAAGCCAATGAACAGCCGCCGACGGCGCCGCCTAGCGCGCCGAACATCGGCCGCATGCGCACGGGCTGCGGCGTCGGGATCGACGCGTTGGCGTCGCCCATCTGCGCCCAGGCGATGACGCCGCCCTTGATCACCAGTTCGGGCTTGGCGCCGAAGAAGGCGGTTCGCCAGAGCACGAGATCGGCGAGCTTGCCCGCTTCTACCGAGCCGACGACGTGGCCGATGCCGTGGGCGATGGCGGGATTGATGGTGTACTTGGCGATGTAGCGGCGGATGCGCCGGTTGTCGTTGTCGCCGGTTTCCCCATGCGGGCCAGGCAGGCGGCCGCGCTGTAGGCGCATCTTGTGCGCGGTCTGCCAAGTGCGCGTGATCACCTCGCCGACCCGGCCCATGGCCTGCGAGTCCGATGAGATGATCGAGATGGCGCCGAGATCATGCAGCAGGTCCTCCGCCGCGATGGTCTCGCCACGGATGCGGCTTTCGGCGAAGGCGACGTCTTCGGGGATGCCGGGGTCGAGATGGTGGCAGACCATGAGCATGTCGAGGTGCTCATCGAGGGTGTTCACCGTGAACGGCCGGGTCGGGTTGGTCGACGAGGGCAGCACGTTGGCTTCACCGCACACGCGCAGGATGTCCGGCGCATGCCCGCCGCCGGCGCCCTCGCTGTGGTAGGTGTGGATGGTCCTGCCTTTGAAGGCGGCGATGGTGTGCTCGACCGCGCACGACTCGTTGAGGGTGTCGGTGTGGATGGTCACCTGCACGTCGTGCAGTTCGGCGACGCCGAGGCAGCAATCGATGGCCGCCGGGGTGGTGCCCCAGTCCTCGTGCAGCTTGAGGCCGACGGCGCCAGCGGCGATCTGCTCGGCGAGGCCTTCCGGTTTGGCGGTATTGCCCTTGCCGGTGAAGCCGAAATTCAACGGCAGCGCGTCGGTGGCCTGGAGCATCATGCGCAGGTGGTTCGCCCCGGGCGTGCAGGTGGTGGCATTGGTGCCGGTGGCCGGGCCGGTGCCGCCGCCGATGAAGGTGGTGACGCCCGACGCGATCGCCTCGTCGGCCTGCTGCGGGCAGATGTAGTGGATGTGGGTGTCGACGCCGCCGGCGGTGAGGATGAGCCCTTCGCCAGCGATGACTTCGGTGGTGACTCCGACCACCATGCCCGGCGTGACCGCGGCCATCACGTCGGGATTGCCGGCTTTGCCGATGCCGGCGATGACGCCGTGCTTGATGCCGACGTCGGCCTTGTAGATGCCGGTCCAGTCGATGATCAGCGCGTTGGTGATCACGCAGTCGAGCGCGCCGGCGTCGCCGATGCCGGCAGCCTGGCCCATGCCTTCGCGCAGCACCTTGCCGCCGCCGAATTTGCACTCGTCGCCGTAGACCGTGCAGTCGCGCTCGACCTGCGCCCACAGATCGGTGTCGCCCAGGCGCACGCGGTCGCCGGTGGTGGGGCCGTAGAGGTCGGCGTAGGCGCGGCGGGAGAGGGGGCGGGGCATGATTGGTTCCGAAGGTCAGGGCAGAGGGCGTCGGATGGGGGACACCGGCCTCACGAAGACACGTGATCGTCGAACATTTCCCAGGAGGCTTCATCCATCACGGCCAAGGAATGTTCTTCCTGCCTCCCACGTTTGTTCCTGAACCGGTAGGAGAACCACGGCTTGCCGTATTCATCGATCTGATCGATGCACACAACCTGCCGCCGATCGGCCAAGCGCTGGAGGATACGCACCGTGAACTGCGCGTCAGGGTTGCCACGACGCATGGCCACGGCCATCTGCGCCACGTCCGCCTTGGGACATGCAACGATTCGGATGCGATCGCCAACGTGCAGCGTGCGCGGATCAGGCACGACCTTCATCCTTCCGCCTGATGCGCGAAGCCGCGCTCGATCGCGCGCTGCACCGTCGCCGCGCGCCCGGCCTCGCTGACCGGACCATCGGCCAGGTTGTTGCCGCCACGGATGACGCGGTTGCCGGCGATGGCGACGAGTTGCACGGTCTTGGACTCGCCCGGCTCGAAGCGCACGGCGGTGCCGGCCGGGATGTCGAGGCGCATGCCGTAGGCGCGGCCGCGGTCGAAGCTCAGGTAGGGGTTGGTCTCGACGAAATGGTAGTGGCTGCCGACCTGGATCGGCCGGTCGGCGAGGTTGGTGACGGTGAGCGTCGCCACCGCGCGGCCGGCATTGATGGTCAGCTCGCCAGCGACGGTCTGCACGGCGCCCGGCTCATCGCTGCCGGCGTCGTCGGCGAACTCCTGGTGCGCCGGCACCGGCAGGAAGCTGCCGTAGAGGGCGAGGGCGAGATCGCCGTGTTCGTCGGCGATCGGGTGATGGACGGTGACCAGCTTGGTGCCGTCGGGGAAGGTGCCTTCCACCTGCACCTCGCCGACCAGTTCGGGCACGCCGGCCATGACCTGGCGACGGCCGAGCAGCTTGCGGCCGAGATCCATCAGTTCGGCCACGCGGCGGCCGTCGCGGATGAACTCCAAAAGCTGCGTGGCGATCAGCGCCACGGCTTCTGGTTGGTTCAGCCGCACGCCGCGGGCGAGCCGTTTCTGGGCGAGCACGCCGGCCTGATGCAGGGTGAGCTTGTCGAGTTCGCGGGGGGAGAGGTGCATGGGTCGAAGCGTCCGGGGTCAGGATTTTCGCGACCAGGGATGGTCGCCGAGGAGGGACGCAAGGAAGGCGAGGTGCGGGCGTAACGCGCGCGCGACGTCTTCGGTTCCCGGTCCGGCGGCACGGATGATCGCGCCGTTGGCCAGCGGGCTGGCGGCGATGAGCACGCCGTCGATCGCGGTCGCCGGCAGCGCGGCGACGGTCGCCACCGCCGCGCGTGCGGCCTCGGCGCACTGCTGGCCATGCAGGACCAGCGTGGCCAGGCAGCGATGACCGCCGCAGCGCGCGCCGATCGTCGGCCCGCCGTCGGCCACCAGGCGCAGCGCGTCGATGACCACCGGCACGCCGTCGACGGTCAGTTCGGTGCGGCTGTCGTAGGCGGCGAAGTCCCACGATTCACCGCGCGCACTGCGTCCGGCGGTGAACCAGTCGAGGATCACGGCACTGGCAGAGGGCGCGCAGGCGATCGACAAGCGCTGGCGGAAGCGGGCGCCGGCGAAGGCGGTGGTCGGATCAGGCAGTTGGACCAGCAGCCCGCCGTCGGCGACGGTTGCGGTCAGCTCCTGGCGTGACCAGTCGGCGCCGTCAGCCGGATACACCTTGGTGCTGGCCTGGGTGGCGAGCAGCAGGCGGGCGTCGGCGCCGACGCCGACGTCGAGCGCGATATGGTCGCCGCCGAGCAGTCCGCCGCCGTAGGTGCTGCTGTATGCCCACACCGCCGTTCCGCGCGGCGTCGGCACCAGCAGCTTCAGCGGGCTGGTCGCCGCGCTGGAGAGCACCGCGCTGGCGCCGTCGACCAGCGCGATGCGCAGGTGGCCGCGACCGGCTTCCGCCGGCTGGCGGCTGACGGCTGGCTGCCGGCTGATGCCGGCTGGTGACGTGAGGCAGAGGTCAGGCAGCACGGCGGCGGTCATAGCGCGGCCGGTCGACTCCGCACGCCGCACTCCGCACGCCCGCACGCTGGCACGCGCGCCTCAGACGCTCAGGTGCGCGGCGACCAGATCGGCGCCGAGGTCGGCGGTACGGCCCGAGGCGACCACGCGTCCGCGGTCCATGATGTGGAAAGTGGAACCGAACTCCTTGACGAAGTCCAGGTACTGCTCGACCAGGACGATGGTCATGCCGCGTTCCTGCACCAGCCGGCGCAGCACGGCGCCGATCTGCTCGATGACGTTGGGCTGGATGCCTTCGGTCGGCTCGTCGAGCAGCAGCACTTGTGGGTTGCCGGCGAGGGCGCGCGCGATGGCCAACTGCTGTTGCTGCCCGCCCGAGAGGTCGCCGCCCAGGCGCCGCCCGAATTGCTTGAGGATGGGGAAGAGTTCGAAGCAGTCATCGGGCACGCTGCGCCGTCCGTCGGTGCGCGCCTCCAGACCGATGCGCAGGTTGTCCATGACCGACAGCTTGGGAAAGATGTCGCGGCCCTGTGGCACCAGAGCGAGACCGGCGCGCGCCCGGCGATGCGGCGCCAGGCCGACCACTTCCCGGTCACCCAGCCGGATGCTGCCGCGGCTGGCATGGTAGCTGCCCATGATGGTGCGCATCAGCGTGGTCTTGCCGACGCCGTTGCGGCCCATGACGCAGGTGATCTCGCCCTTGGGGAAGACCATCGACACGTCGTCGAGCGCCTGCACGGCGCCGTACGAGAAACCCAGGTGTTCAACGGTCAGCATGGCGTTCCTTTCCGCGCCCGAGGTAGGCCTCGACCACGCGCGGGTCGGCCTGCACCTGGTCGAGGCTGCCATCGGCGAGCACCTTGCCCTCGCAGAGCACGGTGACCCGGCTGGCCAGGCGGCGCACGAACTCCATGTCGTGCTCGATGACGATGATGGTGTGGCTGCCGCGCAGTTCGTGCAACAGCTCGGCGGTGAGCCCGGTCTCGTGATCGGTCAGTCCGGCGGCGGGCTCGTCGACCAGCAGCAATTTCGGTTTCGACACCATCAGCATGCTGATCTCCAGCCACTGACGCTGCCCGTGGCTGAGCAGTCGCGCCGGCCGGTCGACCACCTCGACGAGGTGGACGCGGACGAGAATGGCCATGATCTCGTCGCGCTGGGCGACGCTCGCCTGTCCGAACAGGTTCTGCCATACCTTCCAGCGCCTGGGCAGGGACAGCTCCATGTTTTCGTAGACGGTCAGGCTGTCGAAGACGGTGGGAGTCTGGAACTTGCGGCCGACGCCGAGCGCGGCGATGGCGGTGTCGCTGGCGGTGGTGATGTCGATGTCGTCGAACACCACCCGGCCGCTGGTCACCTTGGTCTTGCCGCTGATGACGTCGCACAGCGTGGTCTTGCCGGCGCCGTTGGGGCCGATGACCACGCGCAACTGGTTGCGGTCGACGCCGAAGTAGCGCACGTCGAGGGCGCGGAAACCGTCGAACTCGACCACCACGTCGGTGACCTGCACGAGGTCGAGGTCGCTGGGCGCGTACTGGGGATGCGGCTGGTGCAGCATGTCCACGACAGTGACGATCGTGCTCATGGCTGGGCTCCGGCGGTGGCAGCGGCCAGCGGCGTCAGCGGCGGTGGCGCGATGATGCGGCCGGTACCGCTGGAGTCGTCATCGTCGGCCCGTGGCCGGCGGAAGCGCTCGACCGCGTAGGAGATGGCGATCAGGCCGAGGACCAGCGGGTATTTGGCCTTGATGCCGCCGAGCGTCTCGGGTAGCCGCTGGTTGAGCAGGTCGGGCATCAGACCGAGGCCGTCGATGAGCAGGAACAGCACGGTCAGCGCCAGCGGCATCACCAACCACCAGGCGCCGTCGCGGGCGGCGTGGCGCGCCTCGAAGCGGTCCCACAACGACACTAGGCCATCGGCGAGGAAAAGCGGTACGGCGACGTACATGCCGCCCTGGATGAACGGCCAGGTGCTGGCCATGTCGGTGGTCAGCATGTTCTTGCCGAACAGCACCAGCAGCGTGCCGAGCACCGCGCCCCACAGCCGCCCGCGTCCGCCCAGGGCCACCCAGATGACCATGAAGATGTGCTCCGGCACCTCCATATTGTAGGGGTTGATGATGCCCTGCTGGGGGGTGTAGAGCATGCCGCCGACGGCGGCGAGGACGCCGGCGACGGTGAAGGCGAAGACCTTGTAGGCGACCGGTTGGAAACCCGAGAAGCGCAGCCGCGCCTCGTTGTCGCGGATGGCGATGAGCACGCGTCCGGCGCGCGAACGCACCAGGAAGCGGCAGAGCAGGTAGGTGACGATGACCGCCAGGGCCGAGGCGAAGTACAGGGCATAGACCCAGACCGTGGCGCCGGTCACCGGATCGACGGTGTTCAGCGCCTTGTTGAAATTGGTGAGTCCGTTGGTGCCGCCGAGCAGGGTGCGGTTGTTGATGAAGGTCAGGCACATCGCCCAGGCCAGGGCCTGGGTGACGATCGAGAAGTACACGCCGCGCACGCGGTTGCGGAAGATGAACCAGCCGAACAGTCCCGAGACCACGGCGGGGATGACGAGTGCGAGCAGGATGGCCAGCGTGAGCGACTTGAACGGGTACCAGAAGGCCGGCAGCACGTCGCCGTTGAAGAACAGGAACTGCGGCAGGTCGTGGTATTCCGGTCGGACGTCGCCACCGCCCTGGGGCAGGCTGAGGTGCATCCCCAAGCAGTAGCCGCCCAGGCAGAAGAACAGCGCCTGGGTCAACGACAGCATGCCGGTGAATCCCCAGATCAGATCGATGCCGAGCGCGACCAGGACGAAGCCGAAGTAGCGGCCGAGGCGGGTGAGGGTGTTGGCGTCGATCCAGCCCAGCACGGCGAGCAGCGGCACCGCGATCAGGAAGGTGGCGAGCACCGCCAGGGTGCAGGCGAAGCGCAGGCTGCGCACGCGCGGATGCAGATCGCGCGGCGGCAGCATCACGGGTGCGTTGGCCTCGGCCTCGGCCTGACGGCCCTTGGCCGGGAACAGACCGGAGGGCCGCCATTGCAGGAAGAGGATGACCAGTCCGAGCACCGCCACCTTGGCGAAGGTGGCCTCCAGGAACGGCTCCAGGAATTTCGCCGACCAGCCCAGGCCGAGGCCGGCCCAGATGGTGCCGGCGAGCTTGCCGACGCCGCCGGTGACCACGACCAGGAAGCTCTCGACGATGTAGTTGGTGCCCATGTCCGGCTTGATCTGGGCATAAAGCGGCACCGCCACCCCGGCCAGTCCGGCGAGGCCCGAGCCGAAAGCGAAGGTCAGCGCGTCGATGCGACGCGTCGGAACGCCAAGGCAGGCGGCCATCTGGCGGTTCTGCGTGGTCGCGCGCAGCAGCAGGCCGAGTTTGGTGCGGTTGATCAGCAGCCAGGTGCCGACCACGCAGGCGGCGGCGAAGGCGAGGATGAACAGCCGGTTGTACGGCAGCACGAAGTCGTCGGTCACCGCCCAGCCGCCGTTCAGCCAGCGCGGCGGATTCAGCGCCATGTTGTCGCCGAACAGCACGCGCGCGCTCTGGATGAGGATCAGGCTGATGCCCGAGGTGGCGAGCAGGGTGTCGAGCGGCCGCTTGTAGAGGTGGCGGATCACCAGCACCTCCATCACCCAGCCGACCACGCCGGCGGTGAGGAAAGCGGCGGGGATGGCCGCGATCAGGTACCAGTCGAACCAGCCTGGCAGGTATTTCTGAAAGACGTTGGCGACGCCCCAGGTGGTGAAGGCGCCGACCATCATCAGTTCGCCGTGCGCCATGTTGATCACGCCCATCAGCCCGAAGACGATCGCCAGACCGAGCGCGAGCAGGATGAGGATGCTGCCCAGCGACAGGCCGTTGAAGACGTGGGAGGCGCGGCGGCTCCACGCCTGGCGGGATTCGATGCGCTCGATCGCAGCACTGAGAGCGGCGCTCAACGCCTGGTCGCGCTCGCTCTTGACCGCTTCGCTCTTCAGCCGTTCCTGCAATGCCGGCAGGGCGCGGCTGGAGCGCAGCTCGCCGAGCAGACCCACTGCCGCCAGCAGGGCGTCGCCGGCGGAGGATTTGAGGTGGATACGGGCGACCGATTCGCGCAGGACGCCGGCGAAGGGTCCGTCGGGCGCCTCGTCGATCTGCGCCCGCAGCACCGGCAGGACGTCGGTCTCGGCGCGATCGCCGACGCCGATGATCGCTTCGCGCCGGCGGTCGGCGTCGCCATGGCGCAGTTCGAGGACGCCGATGACGGCGCGGATGGCGCGGCGGTCGGCATTGCGTACCGGGGTGGCGTCCTTGAGGGTGTCCTCGATCGCGGGCCGGCCGTCGGCGGCGATCACGGCGGTGCCGGTGAGCGCATCGAGGACGGCGTAGACGGTCTGGGTTCCCTGGTCGCTGCGGATCTCGCGCTTCTCGTAACGGATCGGCCGGCCATCGCGCAGGGCGAACATGCCGTTGGCCAGGGCCTCCAGGGCGGGCAGCACGCGGGCGTCGCCGGCCGTGGTCAGGCTGGCCAGCGCGGCCTCGCGGGTGGCGCGGTCGGCAAGTCGGGGCACGGCGGCCTCGACCGCGGTGGCTTCGCCCGCGGCGAGATGGGCACCGACCAGCAGGACGCAGGCGATCAGCGTCAGGCGGGTTGCCGTCCGGCGCGCCGCGCGCCGTCCACGGATGGTTCCGGGCGGCAGTTCGAGAGACACGGAGATCCCACGGGGGTAGGTCATGGCGTTCCGGGATGGACTGTTCGATGAAGCAGCAATTTTCTGAAAACCTGCAAAAAACCGGCCAGGCCGGAGATTGCCGGGGATCACTCCCCGGCAATAGCCAACCCGGCCGGTCCTGCGGCGACTTACTTGCCCTTGAGATAGCTGCTGAACGACTCCGGCTCGACCAGGCCCGGGGTGCGCCAGACGATGTCGAACTGGCCATCGGCCTTGATCTCACCGATCAGCACCGGCTTGTGGGTGTGATGGTTGGTGATGTGCATCTTCTTTTTGCCGCCGGGTGCATCGAACTCCATGCCGAGCACCGCCGGCACGACCTTGTCGACGTCGAAGGACTTGGCCTTCTCGACCGCCGCCTTCCACACGTAGACGCCGAAGTAGGCGGCCTCGATCGGATCATCGGTGACGCGCTTGTCGCCATCAGGCAGGCCGTTCTTCTTGCAGTAGGCCTTGAAGGCGGCGACGAACTTGACGTTCTCGGGGTTGGTCTGCGACTGGTAGTAATTCCACGCCGCCAGGTGACCGACCAGCTTCTCGGTCTGCATGCCGCGCAGCTCGTCCTCGGCCACCGAGAAAGCCATGATCGGGCACTTGCCCGAGGTCAGGCCCTGGTTGGCGAATTCCTTGTAGAAGGGCACGTTCGAGTCGCCGTTGATGGTCGACAGGATGCAGGCGTCGCCGCCGGCGGCGAAGGCCTTCACCTTGCCGACGATGGTCTGGTAGTCGCTGTGGCCGAACGGGGTGTATTCCTCGGCGATGGCGTCATCGGCGACGCCCTTCGACTTGAGGAACGCCTTGAGCACCTTGTTGGCGGTGCGCGGGAAGACGTAGTCGGTGCCGAGCAGGTAGAACTTCTTCTTCGAACCGCCCTCCTTCGACATCATGTATTCGGCCGCGGGGATGAGCTGCTCGTTGGGCGAGGCGCCGGTGTAGAAGATGTTCGGGCTCTCTTCCTCGCCTTCGTACTGCACGGGATAGAAGAGCAGGCCCTTGTTGGCCTCGAACACCGGCAGCACCGACTTGCGGCTGACCGACGTCCAGCAGCCGAACACCACGGCGACCTTCTCCTTGATCAGCAGCTCCTTGGCCTTCTCGGCGAAGAGCGGCCAGTTCGAGGCGGGATCGACCACCACCGGAACGATCTTCTTGCCGAGCACACCGCCGGTGGCGTTGATCTCGTCGAAGGCCATCAGGCAGACGTCGCGCAGCGAGGTCTCGGAGATGGCCATGGTGCCGGACAGCGAATGCAGGATGCCGACCTTGACGGTCTCTTCGGCGCGCAGCGCGCCGACGCAGGCGAGCAGTGCCGCTGCGCAGGCCAAGGCCGCGCGCAGAGGGGAGGAACGACGGAACATCTGGGACTCCAACGGGGGGTTGATTGAGATCCGGACCCACGGCCCGGTGTTGCCCCATGCAGCAAAGGCCATTCCTGGCAGGCACGGGATCAATTGCTGCGCGGATATGCAGTTCATGGTCCTGGAGGGGGGTATCGGGGCTGTCAGCGCCAACCAAGTGGTCGGTAGTTGAGCAAGCTGAGCAAATTCAGCAATGCCAGCACCCTGGGTCCGGGGGTCGGCTGGTCGCCTCGCCTCGGCTGGGTCGTCTTGACTGCCACGAGACCACCAGACATTCGGCGCCTCTTCGTCGACCTCCGCCCCCGCGAGGACTCATGCCCATCAGCCGTCAGCGGCTCGCCGAACGTTCATGCACCATCGGAGTGATCGGGCTGGGCTATGTCGGCCTGCCGTTGTCCCTGGTGTTCAGCGAGGCCGGTGTGCGGGTGGTCGGGTTCGACATCGATCCGGCCAAGATCACCGCCCTGGCTGGGGGGCGATCGTACATCCAGCACATCGGCCCCGACCGCGTGGCGCGCGCCGTGTCCGGGGGCCGCTTCTCGGCTACCGCCGACTTCGCCCGCATCGCGGAGTGCGACGCCGTGGTCATCTGCGTGCCGACGCCGCTCGATCACCACCTGCAGCCCGATCTGCGCTTCATCGAGGACACCTGCCGGGCGATCGCTCCGCACGTCCGGCCGCACACCCTGGTGGTGCTCGAAAGCACCACCTGGCCGGGCACCACCGTCGAAGTGGTGAAGCCGATCATCGAAGGCGCCGGCAACGTGCGCCTCGGCCGCGACCTCTACCTGTGCTTCAGTCCCGAGCGCGAGGACCCCGGCAACCGCACCCACAATACCAAGACCATCCCCAAGCTGGTCGGGGGTGCCGATGCGCTCAGCCAGGAGCTCGGCGTCGGGCTCTACCGCCTGGCGCTCGACCAGGTGGTGCCGGTGGCCAGCACGCAGGTGGCCGAGGCGGCCAAGCTGTTCGAGAACATCTTCCGCTGCGTGAACATCGCCCTGGTCAATGAACTGAAGGTCGTGCTCGATCGCATGGGCCTCGACGTCTGGCAGGTGATCCAGGCTGCGGCCACCAAGCCCTTCGGCTTCATGCCGTTCTGGCCCGGCCCCGGTCTCGGTGGCCACCGCATCCCCATCGACCCCTTCTACCTGACCTGGAAGGCCAAGGAGTTCGGCGTCGACACCCGCTTCATCGAACTGGCTGGTGAGATCAACCGCGCCATGCCGGCGTGGGTGGTGGGCAAGGTGCAGGATTGCCTGAACGAACGTGGCAAGGCGGTGAAGGGCAGCCGCGTGCTGGTGCTCGGCCTGTCCTACAAGGCCGACATCGACGACATCCGCGAGAGCCCCAGCTTCACCCTGATCGAACTGCTCGAAGCCAAGGGCGCGACGGTCGACTACCACGATCCGCACGTGCCGGTGGTGCCGCCGACGCGTGAACACGCCAAGCTTGCCGGCCGGATCAGCCAACCGATGTCGGCGGCTTACGACTGCTTCCTGATCTCGACGGCGCACCGCGTCTTCACCCCCGCCGAAATCCTGGCCCACGGCGTGCCGGTGGTCGACACCCGCAACCTGCTGCCGCGCGGACCCTTGGTGATGCCGGCCTGAGCTCGGCAGTCCCGCGCGCTGTCTGCGGACTGCGCCAGGCACCGCGCGCACGTCTGGCGTCTGCGCACTTGGCGCGGTGACGGCCGCAGCACACTCGCCGGGCGGGAGATCACCATGCGACCAAGCGCAGTTCGAGACCTTGCCGTTGCCGGGATCGCCGGCGTAGTCCTCGCCGTCCTGGGCGGTTGCGGCACCGGCAGCGACCCGGCCCGCGCCGAAGTCGCGGACGCTCACTGGCAGACCGCTCCGGATGCACGGCCGGTCAACATTCAACGGGCGCGCGGCAACCGTGGTCCATCCGTGCGTTAGCAACGGCTCGGTCCGACAGCGCCAGGGGGATTTCCCACCGGTGTCTGGCACACGGAACCGAAGCGCACACGGTGGAGGTTCGGCTCGTCCGGGCTTGGACGGCAGCGGCATTCGGGCGACAGTTCCCTGCGGAGTCACGGCATGAACACTGCTCAGCGGCTGCGAGAGAACCCCTCCAGGTCGGTCCTGGTGGTTGCCGTCCTGGCGGCACTGGCGGGGTGCGGCGGTGGTGGAGGCGCGGCCGTCGGCGGGGCGCCGGCGGGAGGTGGTGGAGGCGGCAGCGGCGGAGTCGCCGGCGGCTCGACCCCAGTGGATCAGACCGCGCTCCTGGCCAAGTTGAACGGCTTCAGAACGCAGGCCGGAGTCCCTACCGCTTCGACCAACAACGCCCTCGCGAATGCTGCGATCAATCACGCCGGGTATCAGAGCATCAAGTCGGTGGCGACCGGGAGCGTCTTCACTGCCCTGACCCATTTCGAGACCACGGACAACCAGCCCGGCAGTGCCGCCGATACCGGCAATGCGATGTTCACCGGGGTGCAGTTCACCAACCGCATCGCGGCGGTGAACGGCGGCAACGCGTTCATCGCCGGCGCGAGCAGCGAGTTCGAGGACGTCAGCACCGCCGGCGGAACTGCAGGCGTCGACTCGCTGTGGAACACCGTCTATCACCGCATCCCGATGATGCGCGACGGCGTGACCCGCGTCGGCATCGGCGATCAGTCGCTGGCGCGTGCCAGCAGCGCCGGCGGCGCCGGCCAGGTGCCGGCCAGCGGCAATGCGTTCTGCACCATGGAGTTCGCCCAGCTCAGCACCAGCCAGGGCACCAGTTTCTGGCCACGCAATCACGGTGGCGTGCCGCGGCGGTTCGACACCGACACTGAGTCCCCCGATCCGATCAGCGGACAGAACACCGTCGGCCCACCGATCCACGCCATCTTCCCCACCGCCCGGCAGTGGCAGTCGGTCAACGTGACCATCACCAACCAGACCAACGGCCAGACGGTGCCGCGCTTCATCCTGGTGCCGCAATTGACCACCGGCGATGTGCTGCCGACCGGCACCGACGTGCGCTTCGATCCGACGTTCCTGCCCGACCGCAACCCAGGACAGGCCGGCAACCAGCCCGGCAGCGATATGATCGCCGGAGAACTCTTCGTCATGGCCAAGGCGGCTCTGCCCGGCGCGACGACGTTCACCGTCAGCGTGGCTGCCACGGAAACCGGTGCCTTGCCGGCGACCTTCAACCAGACGTTCACCTTCACCACCCAATGAGCGCCCGTCGCTGGCCGCTGTGGTCCGTGCTGGCGCTGGCCGTGGGAGTCGCGTGGTGGTCGACCATCCGGGCGCCGACCGTCGCGTCCGCACCGGTAGTCGCCGGGACGGCTGTCGAGCCGCGGGCGACCACCCCCGGCGGCGTCGTGCGCCTGGACCGGCCAGAGGCACCGCCGGACCGTCCCCCCGGCGATGATCAGCAGGCGCTCGCGCGCGCCTACGCCGCGGCCGGCGCAGCCCAGGACGGTGACCCGCACCTGCTGACCGCGCTTGATCCGCTGGCACGCATCTCCCTGCCGGTGGCGCAGCGGCTGCTGAGTGGTGCGGTTGCGCAGCCCGGGCGGGCGGTGCCGTCCACGTTCGATGGTGGGAGCATGGCCGTAGCGCCACGCGCAGGGGCGCCGGCCGCCGCCGACCCGACCCCGGCTTCCCCACCCGGTTCGGCGCTGGGCAACGCACTGCCGCCTGGCTCCGGGGGAAGTGCTCCTCCGTCCAGCGTCGGCCCGTCAGCGCTCTCCAGTCGTGGTCTCGCCGCTACCTCGCCCAGCACCGTTGCCCGGCGTCTCGACGGCAATCACCTGCCCGAGCGCACCAGCGCCTTGCAGGACACCGTGGATGGACCCGAGTTGCTGCTTCCCGGCTATTGGGCGGTGAGTCCGTTCCGTCCGAGCATCCATTCCCGCGGCCTGCGTATCGCCAACCACAGCGAGGCCGATTACGCGGTCAGTCTGGAAAGCACGAGCGGTGACTTCTCGAACCTGCGCCTGGATGGCGGCCTGGTGGTGCCGGGACGGTTCTATCGCCTGCCCGCTGGGCGCACCACCGCGGTCACCGGCGATGTGCCGGCAAGCGCGGTCATCCGCCCGCTCGATGCGTTGCCGCACTACTACGAGCAGCCGCAACGGCCACCAATGGGCTCCGGCTGATCAGCCCGATCGCGCCGCCACGGCGCGGCAGTCCGCGACCAGCGCGCGCAACGCTGCCGAGCGGTCGGCATGGACATGCAGCAGGCCGTTCAGCCCGACGATGTCGAAGACGGTCTGCACGCTGGCGGGCAGGCTATGCAGGTAGAGTCGCAGACGCTTGGCATGCCCGGCCAGGCTGGCCATGCCGGTGGTGTTGATGTAGGCGAGGTGGGTGCAGTCCATGACCACGCCGTGGATGTCGCCAGGCGCCAGACCGGCGAGGGTGTCGCCCAGGCGCTCGCCAGGAGCGTTGTCGATGCGCGTCGGCAGCAGCAGGGAATGGATGTGGTTGAGCGGGGAGAGCACGTACAGGAATGGCCCTTCGGGTTGGGAGCTGGCGCTCCCCAGGCGCGCGCGCAGCGGCAGCATCCTGGCACCCTCGGGATGCCGGAGCTGCAACCAGGCCGCCACCAGCGCCTGCGCCTCGGTCAGCGCCTGCCCCTCGCTGGCGAGGGCGTCGACCTGCACGGTGAACACCGTCTGGCTGTGCCCCGGCACTTCGTAGGGAACCACCACAGGAACGGAGGTCAGAGGCATCGTTCAGCCCGGATCGCAAGCTGCGTGCCAACCCGCCCCGTCATCACCAGCGACCTTCCGCACCCCCGCAACGGACTCCGCGCCCGATTGGTCGCCGAAGGCGCCCAATCCCAATCCCAGTCTTCAAAGGGGGCAGGCGCGAAGCGCCGTTCGTTGGGGGCGCGAGCCTGCGTCGAGCGCCCACAACAGAAAGCCGTTCGTTGGGGGCGCGAGCCTGTGCGAGCGCCCCCAACTGACAGCGGGTGAGGGGAATCGAACCCCCGTGTTCGGCTTGGGAAGCCGATGCTCTACCATTGAGCTACACCCGCAAGTGGTCGGGGCGACAGGATTTGAACCTGCGACCTCTGCGTCCCGAACGCAACGCTCTAGCCAAGCTGAGCTACGCCCCGTCTCGCGGACTGCCCGGTCATCGACCCGGTGCACGCCCTCTTCTGATGCCACCAACTCAAACAGCGGGACGCGCATGACCTAGCGCTTCGGGATAGCTCCGGAGCCAGGCGCGTCGAACGGCGGGCTGGTGGTACCTGGCAGTGTAGGCTTGTCAATCGCCGCCGGTGCCGGCGGAAGGGCGATTTCGCCAGGGCGGGTGAGGCGCAACTTCTCGCGTGCGAGCAGTTCGACCACGAACGGGTCGCTGCGCTCAAGTCCGCTGCGCAGGCGCTGGTTCACCACGTTCTCGCGCTGCATGCGTTCGGTTTCGCTGCGGCTTTCGGCGGCCTGGCGACGGATGGTGCGCAGCTCGCCCTCGCGCTCGTCGTACTGGCGGTACAGCAAGCCGATGACCACGACGGCGACGGCGACATGGGCGAGGACGAGCACACTGGCACGGATCATGGGGCTTCCATCGCCACCACGGCCGGGGGCAGCGGGCGGGTGAGAGCGCTGTAGCGCTCCAGGGTCGGCAACAGGGCCTTGTAGACGCCGGTCGCGGCCTTGCGCGGATGATGCGTCGATTTGGTCGCGACCATGGTGGCGCAGGCCTCGTCGATGCCCTTGTAGATCCCCACCGCGGCGCTGGCGAGCATGGCGGCGCCCACCGCGTTGCATTCCTGGCTGGGCAGGGTGTGGATGGTCTGGTCGAGGGCATCGGCGAGGATCTGGCACCACAACGTGGTGCCGGCGCCGGGGCCGGTGACGGTGAGGTGCTCGGGACAGCGCTTCTGCTCGGCGAGCTGGTCGAGGATCTGGCGCAACGCCAGCGCGCCGCTTTCAAGCACGGCGCGTACCAGATGACCGCGCTGGTGCTGATAGGACAGACCGACGAAGCCGCCACCGCCGGGGTGGATCTCAGGCGGCAGGAACAGCAGGCCATCGGCGCCGGGAGGAACTTCGGCCGCCATCTCCGCGAGCAGTTCGAGCGGGTCCCGTTTGGCCCGGCGTCCCTGGGCGATCTCGCCAACCAGGACCTGGCTCATCAGCCAGTTCAGGCCGGCCCCGCCAGCCAAACCCTGACCGGCCGCCGCCCACACGCCGGGCAGGACATGACAGGTTGAAACCAGGCGGTTCTGGGCATCACGTCCAGGTTCAGCGGTGGGCACGAACAGGGAACCCTCGCCGCCCAGTTCGATCATCGCGGTGCCAGGATGCAGGGCGCCGACGGCCACTGCCGCTGCGGCGACATGGCCGGCCCCGGTGACGACCGGGGTGCCGGCGACCAAGCCGGTCTCGCGAGCGGCATCGATGGTGACGCGGCCAGAGATGGCCTGACCGTTGGCGATGGACGGGAGCACGCTGGGGTTGATGCCGATATGGGCGACGAGCTGCTTCGACCAGGCCCGCGTACGCGGGTTGAAGAGCAGGGTTGCAGCGGCGTCGCAGGCGTCGGTGACCAGGGTCTCGCACAGCCGGAAGCGCAGGAAATCCTTGGGCGGCAGCGCGTAGGTGAGGTCGTGCCAGGCGCGCTTGTGATGGGCACGCAGCCACAACAGCTTGGTGGCGGCGCAGGCGTCGGTGGCCGGTCCGCTGGCCAGGTTGAGCAGATTGCGGGCGCCGACGGCACGCACCAGTTCGTCGACATGCGGTGCCACCCGCGGGTCAGGCCCCAGGGTGGTCGGGCAGAGGACCTTGCCGTCCTTGCCCAGCGCGACCACGCCGCTGCTGTCGCCGGTCAGCCCGATGCAGCGGATGTGCGAGGAGGTACGGCCGCTGCGGCGCAGCAGCTCCTTGATCCCCGTACGCACCGCCCGCCACCAGTCTTGTGGATCGGTGGTGGCGGCCTGGTTGGCGGAATACGAACGTTGCAGCGACGCTACGACTTCGCCGGCGGCCGAGAGCACCACCAGTACCAGCCCGGAGCGGGAGACGTCGAGGCCAAGGAAGCATGCGGTTGATGTCATGGTCAGAAATGCGTCGAGATGCTAGGCGGGCGGCAAAGCAGCGTCAAGCGTCACCCACGAGATTTCCGCTGCTTTTCGCTTGCCTGGTCGGCGCGCTCCGCCTTACCATCCGGCCTCCACCGCGAGGTCCGCCATGCCATCGCCACGTTCCGTGTCCTATCTCGCCTGCCTGGTCGTGGCCAGCGCGACCGCTGCGTCCGCGCTGGCCGCCGATGAGGTCCACCTCGCTGACGGCCGCGTGCTCGATGGCGAGGTGGTGTCAGCCGCCGGCGCCGACCCGATCGATCTGCGCACCGCCATCGGTGGCATGGTGGTGGTCCAGCACTTCGCCGCCAGCCAGGTCCTGCGCGTGGTGCCCGGCAAGAGCGCCCGTCAGGCCGGGGTCGAGGCCATCCAGGCCGAGCGCAAGCGGCTCGACGATCAGGCCGGCGCCGAGGCCTGGTGGCAGCTCACCGAACGTGCCCGCGACCTGGGCGAGGCGGTGCTGGCGCGCGAACTCGCCGGCGAAGTCATTACCCGCGATCGTCAGCACGCAGCGGCGCGCAAGCTGCTCGGCATGACCCAGTACCGCGGTGTCTGGATGCGCTCGCATGAGGCCGCTGCCGCGCGTGGCGAAGTCTTCCACAACGGCCGCTGGCTGGGGTGGGACGAACGCGAACGCCAGTTGATCGAGATCGCGCGCCGCGAGGAGGACCTGCGTCAGGCCCGCGTCGCCGATCAGTCCCGGCGCGAGGCCGCCGGCTATTCCTACGATGGCCTCGCTGGCTATCCGGCTCCGACCGTCGTGCCCGGCTACAACTACGGCGGCGGATACAGCGGCGGCTATTACGGCTCCGGCTCCGGGTATGGCGGCTACGGCGGTATGTATTCGCCGTTTTTCCGCCGTCCGGTGACTCTCCCCAGCGGTGGCAGCAGCGTCGTGGGCGGCAGCAGCGTGACCGTCCGCGCCGGTGCCGTCGGTCGCAAATCGGCGTTCGAATTCAACTGGGGCTATTGAACCCGGCGATCAGGTCCGCACGCATCCCCAGCGGACCACCGTCGGAGAGCTGCCGGCGCTGGGTCGTGGTCGGTCGTCTACGGCCTTGACGTCAGGTCGATCACCCTAAGCTGCGCCTCCCTTTCGCCCTAGCGGGCGCCGGAGAGCACATGGCAGGCAAGGACTACATCTGGGGTCTCGGTCGTCGTAAGACCAGCGTGGCGCGCGTGCGCCTGGTGGCAGGCAGCGGGGACATCCAGATCAACGGGCGCAAACTCGACGACTTCTTCCGGGTCGAGCGCCTGCGCAAACTCTTCCTCGCTGCGTTCGAGGTCACCGCCACCAGCGGACGCTTCGACGTGCTGATCAACGTCCAGGGCGGCGGCATCACCGGTCAGGCCGGCGCCTGCGTGCTCGGTGTCGCACGCGCCCTGATCAAGGTCGACCCGAGCTGCCAGCCCACCCTGCGCAAGCATGGCCTGCTCACCCGCGACAGCCGCATGGTCGAGCGCAAGAAGTACGGCCTGCACGGCGCCCGCCGCGGCTGCCAGTTCTCGAAGCGCTGATCCGGTTTCGAGCCGCCGACGCAAAGACCCCGGCCCCAAGGCCGGGGTCTTTGCGTTGGTTGGTTGGTTGGTTGGTTGGTTGGTTGGTTGGTTGGTTGGTTGGTTGGTTGGTTGGTTGGTTGGTTGGTTGGTTGGTTGGTTGGTTGGTTGCGAGGTTGCGAGGGGAAGAGATGCAGGCCGCCCTCCCGCCCTCCCGCCCTCCCGCCCCATTGGCATTGCGCGTGCGATCCCCCTCCTTCGAGGCTGCCAGAGGCCGTCCACGTGCAGAAACTGCACAGGCCCGGGCAGCGTCAGGAGGGGACCATGCCGAAAGGCATCTACGCTGCAGCCAGCGCGATGGTGACCGAGAGCAAGGCGCTCGACGTCACTGCCGCCAACCTCGCCAACGCCTCCACCGTCGGCTACCGCAAGCACGTCGCGCTCCGCGAGGGTTTCGCTGAATCGCTGGCGCGCGAGGGCCGTACCGGACCGATCAGCGGCGACGGCGGCAGCGGCGTGCGCCACGATACGGCGTTCGTCTCCTTCGCCGAGGGTCAACATGAGACCACCGGCAATCCGCTCGACGTCGCCCTGCGCGGCGCCGGCGCGTTCTTCCGTGTGCGCGATCAGGACGGCAAGGTCCTGCTCACCCGCAGCGGGCATTTCGTCGCCGACAATGCCGGTCGCCTGGTCACCGACGCCGGTTTCCCGGTCGAGGGCCAGGGCGGAGCGATCACCATCCCGCCCGAGGCATCGCGGGTGGTCATCGACCAGGCCGGTCGGGTATTCATGCAGAACCCGGGCACGGGCGCCACCCAGACGCTGATCGACCAGCTGCGCGTGGTCACCGTTCCCGAGCCGGGCAAGATGCGGCCCCACGGCGGCCAGTACTTCGATCCCGGCGAGCAGACGCAGAACGATGCCACCGGTCACAGCATCGAGCAGGGCTATCTCGAACGCTCGAACGTCGACTCCATCGCCGAGCTGGTCCAACTGATCAGCATCAACCGTCGTTTCGAGGCCTCCCAGCGCGCCCTGCGCCAGCAGGAGGCCGCCGGCCGCGACTTCAGCGAACTGCTGCGCGGCTGACGCCGCCAAAGGAGAAGGACATGCCTCGATCACTGTGGACCGGCGCCAGCGGCATGACCGCCCAGCAGACCAGCGTCGACGTCATTGCCAACAACATCGCCAACGTCAACACCACCGGCTTCAAGCGCGAGGCGGTGAATTTCCAGGACGTCTTCTACGACATCGCGACGGCGCCCGGCGGTAAAGCCGGGGAGCAGGGACGCAATCCCACCGGCATCCAGGTCGGCAACGGCGTCAAGCTGTCGTCGACCGCACGCATTTTCACTGCCGGGAACGTCGAGCAGACCGGCGTCACCACCGACATGGCGATCGAAGGCGAAGGATTCTTCCAGATCACCCTGGGAGATGGCACCGCCGCCTTCACCCGTGCCGGCGACTTCCGCCCTGACGGCAATGGCGACCTGGTCTCGCCGGACGGCCTCTTCCTCGAACCACGCATCAACATCCCGGCGGAAGCCACCCAGGTGTCGATCAGCAGCGAAGGCGTGGTCGCCGTGCTGGTCGGAAACGTCCAGCAGGAGGTCGGTACCATCACCCTGTCACGCTTCCGCAATCCGGCCGGACTGCTTGCGCTCGGTCGCAATCAATTCATCGAGACCGACGCCTCCGGCACGCCGACCACGACCAATCCCGGCGACAACGGCGCCGGTTTCATCCGCGGCGGCGCGCTTGAGCGTGCCAACGTCGAGATCGTCAACGAACTGGTCAATCTGATCGTCGCCCAGCGCGCCTTCGATCTGAACTCGAAGAGCATCACCACCTCCGACCAGATGCTCCAGCAGGCCAACGAGATCGTCCGCTGAGCGGACGGTTGAGCACCGCCATGCGCGTCCTCTCCCGCTGGTGCTGGCTACTCCTCCTCGCGTACTGCCAGCTGCGGCTCCACGCTGGCGAGGTGGTGACCATCCACCTGCGTCCCACCAGCGAAGTCGCGGCGCCGCGCGCCACCTTGGGCGAGGTTGCCGATCTCAGCGGCGACGACGCAGCGCTGATCGCCCGAATGCGGGCGCTGGTGGTGCAGGAATTGCCCGACGCGGCGCCACGTACGCTCGATCCCCAGGTGATACGTATGGCGATCGGCCGGGCCGTGCCCGGCATCCCGCTGATCGTGCGTGGACACTGTCGGCTGACGCGCGCGGTCGAGGTCGTTTCCGGCGAACGCCTGGCTGCGGCCGCCCAGGCACACGCCGTCACCGCCCTGGAAGGACGCGGAGCGGTGCGCAGCGAGGTGGCGCGATCGAGCGGACCGCTCAGCGTGCCGTCCGAGGCCGGAAGCCCTCCCGATGTGGTCGCCGAGCCGCTCACCGCACCGGCGCCAGGCGAAACCGCCTACCGCGTCCGCGTCCTGCGCCACGGGCGCGAACTGGCGCGCGCCCTGGTGGTGCTGCGGGTCCGGCTGTTCGCCACCGTGCCGGTCGCGGCGCGTGCGCTGGCGCGCGGCAGCGTGATCGGCGCCGGCGACGTCCGCATGGCACCGGTCGAGGCCGGCGTCGGCGAAGCGCCAGCGCCGGAGCTCGCCGCCGTGGTCGGCGCGATCACCACCCGCGACATTGCCGAGGGCGCGCCGTTGGCCGGCCGTCTGCTGCAGGCGGCGCCGGCGGTGCGCGGCGGCACCACGGTAACCCTGATCGTACATGGCCCCGGGCTGACGCTCACCGCCGTGGCGACCGCCCTGGGCGACGGCGCCATCGGCGAGCGCATCCAGGTCCGCCGCGGCACCGACGGCAAGAATGTGGCGGCCCGCGTCGAGGCGCCAGGCCAGGTGGTCGCGGAACGCTGACGTCGCTGCGGCATGGATGGCGCCTGTCCGAACGGCTGAGCACCGCCTTGCGCCCGCCAGCAGTGGATGAACACTGCGCGGCCATGCCGGTGCGGCCCAAGCTGCTGAAAATATCGGGCGAGGCGCTCAAGGGCGCGGCCCCGGGCGTGCTCGACGCTGTCGAGGTCGAACGCGTGTGCCGTGAGCTGCTCGCCGGCGCCAGCGGAGGCACCCCGGTCGGAGTGGTGGTCGGCGGCGGCAACATCTGGCGCGGTGGTGGCAAGCGCAGCGTGGTCGATCCTACCCGTGGCGACTACCTGGGGATGCTCGCCACGCTGTTCAACGCCCTCGCCCTGCGTGACCAGATCGAGCGCCTGGGCGGGCGCTGCGAAGTGGTGGCCCCGCTCCGCGTGCCCAACGTCGCCCGCCGTTACGAGCGCACTGAGGTGATGCGCTGGCTCGGCGCCGGCGTGGTCGTGGTCTTCGGTGGCGGTACCGGCCATCCCTTCTTCACCACCGATACCGCCGCCGCCCTGCGCGCCGCCGAGATCGGCGCCGGTGAACTGCTCAAGGCCAGCAACGTCGACGGCATCTACACCGCCGATCCGCGCAAGGATCCTGCCGCCAAGCGGCTCGACTTCCTGACCTTCGACGAGGCCGTTGACGGCCGCTATGGCGTCATGGACGCCGCCGCCTTCGCGCTGTGCCGGGACAACCGGGTCAACATCCGCGTCTTCGACATGACCGTGCCCGGCACCATCACCGCTGCGCTCGGTACCAATCCCCCAGGCACGCTGGTGGGCGTGAAAACCTGATCCGACCGACGCTACCCACGGGAGCCGCCATGGCCTTCGACGACCTCATCAACGACTGCAAAGCCCGCCTGGGCAAGGCGCTTGACGCCCTGGGACACGAATTCGGCTCCATCCGTACCGGACGTGCCTCGCCGGCTATCCTCGACCGCGTGCGCGTCGAGGCCTACGGCAGCCCGACCTCGATCCACCAATGCGCCGGCGTCTCGGTGCCCGACTCGACGCAACTGATGATCAAGCCCTGGGACAAGTCGCTGCTGCGCGTCATCGAGAAGGCCATCGTCGACGCCAATCTCGGTCTGGTGCCCAACAACGACGGTTCGGTGATCCGCATCAACATGCCGCCGCTGTCCACCGAACGTCGCCAGGCGCTCGCGCAGCAGGCCAAGGAATCCTGCGAGAAGTGCAAGGTGTCGATGCGCAATCAGCGCCGCGACGCCATCAAGACGATCGAGACCAAAGCCAAGGAGCAGAAGGCCTCCGAGGACGCCACCAAGCAGGCGACCACGAAGATCTCCGACCTGCTCAAGCAGTTCGAAGGCAAGGCCGACACCATGCTCAAGGATAAGACCGAGGAGATCCTGAAGCTCTGAGCCGTTCTGCCGCCCGCTCTGGGGGCTCGGCTCCGTTTAGGGCTGATGCCCTGGGCTACGGTCTGCCGCCCCCTTCGCGGGCTCCCGGTTGGGGGTTGGCTGCGACGGCGTTCAGCAACCGGCGGTGGCCTGCGGACGATCGGCGCGCGTCGGACGCGTGCGGGTGACGGTTGTCGGTTTTCGTGCCAGCGATCCTGGCGTGGCGCGCGTCTCATCGTGGGGCTGGACGTGTGGTTCAGGGCATGCTTGTCCGCCCGGGGAACCCCGTAGTCTCTGCTCCTCGCGCGTGCCGATCCGCCGGCGCGGTGTCGCCGCCGGCGCGCGCCCCATCGGTCCGTCCCCACGCCGCCGCGCCTCCTCGGTGCAGGCCGCTGGCTGCGACGGACTCTTCGACTGGACGCAATGCCTACCCATATCCTCATGAACGTGGTCGACGAGCAGGAGCTGCGCGTCGCAGTGATCCGCGACGGTCGTCTCGAACTGCTCAGCCACGAACGCGCCGGCGACGGCCAGCACCTCGGCAACATCTACAAGGCCCGGGTCGCCAACGTCGAACCCAGCCTCGACGCCGCGTTCCTCGACCTCGGCGCCGGCAAGAACGGCTTCATCCACATCGATGAGATCCAGCACGACAAGGCGCCGGGCACGCGCATCGAGAAGGTCCTGCAGGCCGGCCAGGAACTGCTGGTGCAGATCACCAAGGAGGCGATCAAGGACAAGGGTCCCTGCGTCAGCACCTACCTGAGCATTCCCGGCCGCTACCTGGTGCTGATGAGCGCCACCCAGATCAAAGGCGTCTCCAAACGCATCGAGGACCAGGGCGTGCGCAAGCGCCTCAAGGCCCTGCTCGCCTCCTTCCAGCCGCCCGAGGGCTTCGGCTTCATCGTGCGCACCGCCGGTGCCGACCGGCTCGACGACGAGATCCGTCTCGACTACGAGTTCCTCAAGCGGCTGTGGGATGAGATCGACGGCAAGGCCGCCCGGGTGCGCGCGCCGGCCTGCCTGTACCAGGAGGCCGACGTGGTGGTGCGCACGCTGCGCGACCTCGGCAGCGCCGACGTCGCCGCCATCGTCATCGATCAGGAACGCCTCTACGATGAGGCGCGCGCCTTTGCCCAGGTGTTCATGCCCGAGTTGTGCAACCGCATCCAGATGCACCGTGAGCCGCTGCCACTGTTCAGCTACTACGGCCTGGAGGAGCGCCTCGCCGCGCTCAGCGAGCGCAAGGTGCAACTGCCCTCGGGCGGCACCATCGTCATCGAGCAGACCGAGGCGCTGGTGTCGATCGACGTCAACAGTGCGCGCAATCGCGGTGCCGGCGACGTCGCCACCACCGCCTTCATGACCAATCTCGAAGCGGTGGCGACCATCGCCGAGCAGTTGGTGCTGCGCGATCTCGGCGGGCTGATCATCATCGACTTCATCGACATGGACAGCCGCGAGCACCAGAAACTGGTCCAGCTCGCGCTGCGCCGCGCCCTCGCCCGCGACAAGGCCAAGATCCAGCTCGGCGGCCTGTCGCGCTTCGGCCTGGTCGAGATGACCCGCCAGCGCACCCGGCCCAGCCACAAGCTGGTGTCCTCTGCCGAGTGCCCGTATTGCATCGGCACCGGTGCGATCAAGACCGCCGAGACCTTCGAGATCGACTGCCTGCGCGCGCTGCGTGAGGCGCTCGCCGGCAAGCAGCTCAGCCGGCTTGAGGTGGTGGTCCCGCAGGATCTCGCCATCGCCATCCTCAACGCCCGCCACCAGGAACTGGCGGCGCTTGAGGCGCAGTACGACTGCCGCATCCTCTTCACCGGCGACATTCTGATGAAGGTGCGCGAATACCGGCTCATCCCCACCGTGCGCAAAGGCGGCGGCCGCGAGCGCGAGGCGCCGATCCGACCCAGCCTGCTGGCGCCGCTCATGGTCGAGCGCGCCAAGGCCCTGGCCCTGGCCCGCGAACTGGCGGCGATGAAGCCCGACGCCCTCGAGCGCGAACTGGCCGAGGGCGAAGTGGTGCAGAACAGCGCCCCCGAGCCCGTCGCCGCGCCCGCGCAGGCGGCGGTCGCCGCCGCGCCGGAGCGTGCCCCGACGGTGTGGGACGAGGCCCTGGTCCTGCGCCGCCTGCTGTTCAGCCCCAACCGCCCGGTGTCCGTGGCTCCCGTCCGTGAGCTTGCGCCTCGAAACGTGCCTGCTAGCATCCCGCCCCGCCGTTCGGGAGGGGGTCGTCGCCGTCGGCGCTGACCCACCCTCGGCGACAGCCAGGGAGAGTCGCATGTACGCCGTGATCAACGACCGTGGCCGCCAGTACCGGGCCGCGCCCGGAGACAAGCTGACCCTCGACCGCGCTGCCGCGGAGCTGGGCACCACCCTCGAACTGCCGGTGCAACTGATCGCCGACGATTCCGGCGTGCGCGTCGGTGCGCCGTTCGTGGCCGGGGTCACCGCGGTGGTCAAGGTCGTCGGCCATCCCCGCGGCGACAAGATCACCATCGGCAAGTACAAGCGCCGCAAGCGCAGCATGCGCCGTCGTGGCTTCCGTCATGAGCACACCGTGGTCGAAGTGGTGTCGATCGCTGGTTGAGCGAGGCTGGGCGAGCATCGTCCGGTGTGCGCTGAACAGTATCGGCCCAGCCTCAGGGGGGCCGGGCGGCCACCCCCGCGAGTCCGCACGCGAAACGCGGTGTGACGGTCTGTCAACCGTGCGGTCAATCGCGCTCGTCCGCGTTCTTCCAGACCAGCCTCGCAGTCGTCGACCCGCGGCAGTTTCCCTGCCGGCCTGCCGCGATCCGGCTGATCCACGTCCCCGGTTGCCGCCACCTTCGCTTGGCCCTCCGCCGCAGCCGGCCTAAGCTGCGACGATCGCATTTCCGAAGGATGCACCATGCGTAGAGTCCTGAACTTCTTCAGCGCCAGCAGCCTGCTCGGCGGTGCCGTCTGGCTGCTCCAGATCGCCCCGCTCGCCCTGACCACCGTCCTGTCGCCGAGCGCCAGCGCGGTGTCGGCGGTGGTGGTCGAACTGCAATCGCCCGTCGTCGGCAAGCCGTTCCGCGCCCAGATCATCCCGCTGGCGGCCAGCGCGGTGCCGACCACCGAGAACGACATGGGCGCCGACGACGACGGCTGCGTGCATTCGTCCGCGATCAACGTCTACGACAACTACGTGGTCATCGATCCGCACAGCTACTTCGCGGCCTGCTCGGCGGAGTGGGACGACCGCAACGGCCGCTTCGTCTCTGACCTCAGCCCCGACTTCCGCGCCTGGGTGCTCAAAGAGTTCAATGGCGAGTTGAAGATCGACTGGAACCAGGCCTTCGAAGGCGCCGGGCGCACCGCCCTGGCCCAGGGCCGGCAGCCGCTCGACCGCGCCAAGTTCGTCATGGAGCAGAACCAGATCGCTCCCGAGAAGAAGTACGGCAACGCCCTGAAGTGCTACGAGAAGCGTGACGCCCGCGCCTCGGTCATGGCCAAGGTGGCGCTGATGGCGGCGTGGTGCATGCGGGCGCGCATGCAGGTCTCGTTCGCCGATCCCCGTCTGGCAGGCGGCATCAACGAGGTCAACGACAAGCTCAAGCGCGAGGTCAGGGACGGCGACAAGTTCGCTCTCGACAAGTGGCTGCGCGTGTACGCCGACATCTTCAACAAGGCCCGGCTGACCAACGAGGGCTACTTCGTCGCCGGCTTGACCTACCACGGTTTCCTGGTGCGCGCCGGCGACCCGCGGGTGGCCGAGGAGGTGCTCGATCGCATGAAGGCGCGCTTCGGCGACGACGACGGCAACCGCATCGCAGTGATGCTCGCCGGCTTGGTGCGCTCCCGCCGCCGCCAGGCGCAGGAGCAGTCGCGCTTCCTCGAAATCGCCGCCGCCAACTTCGCGCGCGCGCTCTACGCCGAGGAATTCTCGCGTCAGCACATCCCCGAGATGCTGCTGGTGGTCGGCGAGTGCATGCGCCGCATCGGCAAGGATATGGAGGCCATGGACTGGTACCTGACCCTGGCGGAGATGGCCGAGTCCGAGCCCAAGATGCGCGAGGAGATCCGCTCTTTGGGCCGCGCGCCCAAGCCCGATGCCCCCTTCCATGTCCAACTCGGCTGGATCGCCGACCAGCACATCGCCACCTACCGCAAGGCCGGCCTCGCCCATCCCGGCGGCGGCCCGGTCGGCACCCACAAGAATGTGCTGCTCGCCGTCCTGCACCAGGATCTGGGCACCGCCAAGTTCCAGAATCCGCTGTGGAAGCCGGCCACCACCGGCAACGCCAAGGACGCCAGCATGCTCATCGACTTGGTCGGCAAGCATGTGATCGAGTACCAGACGCGCTTCGGCGTCTGGCCCGCCACCCTCGACGAGATGTGGGAGCGCGGGGCGGTGCGCGATCGCAATCGTCTGAACCGCTTCCATTGCCCGGCCACCGGCAAGCGGCTGCTCTACGTGCAGCCGATGGGCGCGCTCGCGCCCAAGACCATCCTGATCGCCACTGCCGAGCCGGTCGAGACCATCCAGGGCAAGGTCCACCTCTATTATCTCGCCGACAACACCGTCGAGACCGCCGCCAACCCGCAGCGGCCGGGTGAACTGTTCCGGCTGCGCTGAGCGGCTGGGCATGCACCGTCCGGCGTGCGTGGCAGAGTCGCGGCGACGGTCATCCGTCCGTGATGTGAATCGCATCCGTCCGCGATTCGAGCGTTCCTGCTGAGCCTGGACGACGATCGCTGACTGCATGCCACTGCGCGACATCATCGGCCAGCCCGGACCCGTGCGCCTGCTCGCCCGTCTGGTGGCGCGTCGGCGGCTGCCGCACGCCTTGCTGCTCGATGGCCTGCCGGGCTGCGGCCGACGCACGTTGGCGCTCGCGCTGGCCGGCGCGCTGCTCTGCGAACAGCCGGTCGAGGGCGACGCCTGCGGACGATGCACGGCGTGCCGCCTGGTCGCGGCCGGCACCCATCCCGATCTCGCCGTGCTGCCGCACGACAGCGATGCCGAGGACTACAGCGTCGATCTGGTGCGCGATCAGGCGGTGCGTCCGGCCGGTGAGAGTGCGCTCTACGGGCGCGGCCGGGTGTTCGTCCTGCCCGGCATCGAGCGCCTTCAGCCGGCCGCCGCCAACGCTCTGCTCAAGGTCATCGAGGAACCGCCGGCCGGCGTGTACTTCATCATGACCACCGCGCAGGTGGCGATGGTGCTGCCGACCATCCGTTCGCGCGCCCAGGTGCTGCGCCTGCTGCCGCTCGATGCGGTCGCACTGGCTGGTGTGCTGGTGCGTGGCGGCCTCGACCCGGCGATGGCGGCGGCACGCGCCGCGCAAGGCGGTGGCAGCCACCGCGGTCTATGGAACGACACCAGCGAGCCGCCACTCGCCGAGCTCCTCGCCCTGGTGCGCGATGGTCACGACAGCCGGACCATCGCCGAGGTGGTTGCACGCCTGCCGCAGGACGAGGAGGAGGGCGGCCGCACTCTGCCTGCGACTCAACGTCTGGCCTGTCGGAACTGGTTGAACGCCTTGTGCCAGCAGTTGCGTGGCGACCTCGCAGGCGATCAGCCGGCGGCGGCGGTTGAACGCATCGAGCGCGTCCTCGTCGCGCTCAAGGATCTCCAGCGGAACCTGAATCCCCGGCTCGTGCTCGAAGCCTTGGCCATCGGCACGTCTCGCGCGTAATTGCGCCGCTCCCACAGCGGCAGACCCGGTGCGGTGAGAAACCCGACGGCGCCGATCCATTCCTGCTGGGAATGCTGCGCCGGGAGCCAGGCGATGAGGTTGCCCATGCCTGGGTTGCAATGCCGACCCTGCCCCATTCAATGACCCCGCTTGCGGAGAGACCATGGGACGCGATGCCTTGCTCGACATGTACCTCAAAGACGTATCGGTTTTCCCGGTACTCACCCGTGAGCAGGAGTGCGCCCTCGCCCGACGATTGCGCGCCGGTGAGAAGGCCGCCCGCCAGGAACTCATCCAGTGCAACCTGCGCCTGGTGGTCAGCGTCGCCCGCCAGTACGAGAACCAGGGCCTGCAACTGCTCGACGTCATCGAGGAAGGCAACATCGGGCTGATGCGCGCGGTCGAGCGCTTCGACCCCGACATGGAGTGCCGCTTCTCGACCTACGCCGTGCACTGGATCAAGCAGAGCATCCGTCGCGCGCTGCTTGAGAAGGTGAAGAACATCCGGGTGCCCGCCTACATGGCCGAACTGGTGGCGCGCTGGAAGCGTTTCTCGCGCGACAAGCCCGGCGTCACCGACGTTGAGGAGATCGTCAAGGCGCTCAAGCTGCCACGCGAGAACATCAAGCTGATCAAGCGCATCATGCGCACCTCGCTGATCAACGGCAACAATCTCGACACCGAGGACGTCAGCGAACTGAGCGGTTTCTTCGAAGACGACCATTCATCGAGCGAGCCCGATTCGGCGATCCAGAATCGCGAGAACATCGCCATCCTGCAATCGCGGCTGAACCTGCTCACCAAACGCGAAGCCGACATCCTGCGCTACCGCTACGGTCTCGACGACTTCCCGGTGCTGACCCTGGAAGAGATCGGCAAGATCTTCTCGCTCACCCGCGAGCGCGTGCGCCAGATCGAAGCCAAGTCGCTGTCGCGCCTGCGCGAGATGATCCCGTCGGAGACGGTGCTCTAACAGGCTGCTGAAAAACAGCATCCTGCTAGTCGCACCGTATTTTCGCGCGGCGCTGACGCGCCAATTTTGCGCGAAAACACGGTGCTTCAGCTTTTGCTTCAGGTGGCCTTCGTCCCCCCAAACCCCCGCAGGTTGCTTTTCAGCAGCCTGCTAAGGCGAGGGAAGGAAGGGACGGAAGAGCGCGAGCTGGAAGCAGGGAAGGACCCTCGCCGACGGATCAGGTCATTTCCTTCCGTCCATCATCCCCTTCGTCCCGAGTCTGATCTCACGCCGGACCGGCCAATATCGTCGCCGTCCAGGAGCGGTGGAATCCCGCTGCGGAAAATGCGGCGATCGCAGCGGTATTGTCAGCGAGCACCTCCAGGCCGATGTCGCGCCAGCCCAGGCGGGACTCGTGGTGGAGCAGGCCGGCGAGCAGACGGCGACCAGCGCCGTGGCGGCGGGCATGGTCGGCGACCGCGATCAGCTTGAGCCAGGCGCGGCGGCCGCCGTCCTGGACGGCGGCCGCGGCAATGATCCTGCCGTTCTCCTCGACCAGGTAATGGCGATAACCGTCGCGTTCGCGCGCGGCCAGGTTGGGCACGTGGTGCTGACTGTCGGGGAAGGCTTCTGCGAAGAGCTCACCGACAGCGCGATGGTCACGCCGCAGCGCCAACCGCACGCCCCCGGGATCGGCCGGCAACTGGTTCAGGGCGCGCTCGCAGATGTGGGTGTCCTTCCAAGCCGTCAGTCCGTGCGCGAGCAGGAAGCTGCGCAGGTGGCGGTTGCGCACATCGACCAGTGCGCGCACGGTGGCGAAACCACCTTCGACCAGCGCCTCGTGGGCCCCGGCGAGGAGTCGACCACCGACCGTCTCCAGGCCGTCGCTGGCGGCGCACACCGGGCCCCACAGCGTCACCTGCTCGTCGCTGTACGGACAGATGGCCAGGGCGCCCGCAATGTCGTTGCCGCCGCCGTCATCGGGCTTCACCCCCACCGCCACCAACACGCCGAGGCAGCGGCGCAGATCTTCGCCGGTCGGCGGCAGCCCCATGCGCGCCGGCAGCCCGCATACCGCGTGATCGCGACCGGCCTGGGCGGCAGAGAATAGCGGCACCAGCCAGGGCAGCAGGTCAGGGCGCTGATCGAGATCGCACAGGCTCAGCGCGGGCATGGTGGAGTGTGATCGTGTCCTGCGGCGGCGGCAAGTCGGGGGGAGGGGAGGAAGCGAATGGAGCGAAAGGGGACGGGAAAACACGGACGCTGTGCGGATCGGACCATTCCTGCGCACAGCGGATGCTCACCTCAGCTCGTCCCTCGTCGCTCCCGTCGCTCCGTGCCCGCTACGCGTACACGCGGTAGTCGATCTCGGGGAAGATGGGATCGTGCCAGGCGATCCCATCGACCGTCTGAGCAGTGACGCATCCTCCGATCACCTGCTCGTAGAGACTGGTGAAGCGGTGGATGTGGTCGCGGACGCGCCGGGTGGCATAGGCGCTGGCGGTGGCGTTGGTGAGGATGAACGCCCAGTCCGAGGCCTGGGCCAGCAGCAGTTCACGCGCCATCTGGTCGAGGGCGCGGCGCTGGTCGCCGTGGGCGTCGGGGAAGCGCCGCGCGCTGGCGACCATGCGCTCCTCGGCGGCGTGCAGATGGCGATAGATCCAGTCGTTGGCGGGATTCAGCCACATGCCGTGCCAGCCGTTGTCGCCCCAGCTTGATTCGATCGGGCGGACCTCCTGCGCCACCGGATTGGCGTTCAGCCAGTCGCTGCCGGTGACCACGCCGAGGCGGCCCTGGGCGGCGTGGAAGATGCTCTCGATGAACTGCGGGCCTTCGAACCACCAGTGGCCGAACAGTTCGGCGTCGTACGGCGCCACGATCACCGGCGGACGGCCGATGACCGCGGCCACCTCGCCGGCCTGGCGTACGCGTGCGTCCACGAAATGGGCGGCGTGGTCCATCGCCCGGCGGAAGGCCGGAGCGGGTTCGTAGGGCAGCTTCTCGTGCAGGCCGACGGCGCCGGTGACGCGGTGGTACTTCAGCCCGAGATGGCGGCGCACGCCGTCGGGATGGAGGAACGGACGGATGTAGGCGTAGTCGCCGTCATGGCCGAGGTCGCGGTAGAATTCGCGGTAGAGCGCATCGCCGGGATAGCCCGATTGCGCCGACCATACCGAGCGCGACGACTCGGCGTCGCGGGCGAACACCGCCACCCCACCCTCGACCCAGGCATGGTGGAAGCAGCCCAGGCGCGGGCGCGGCTCGGCGAAATACAGGCCGTGGCTGTCGAGGAAGGTGTAGCGGATGCCGTGTTCGGCGAGCAGCCGTTCGACCCCGGGCGTGTAGCCGCATTCGGGCAGCCAGATGCCGCGCGGGGCGGCGCCGAAGTGCTTGCGATGGTTGGCCACCGCCACCGCGATCTGGGCACGCCGCGCTTCGTCGGTCAGCATCAGCGGCAGGAAGCCGTGGGTGGCGCCGCACGTAATCGGTTCGAGGACGCCGGCGTCGCGCAGCGCGCACACCCAGCCCAGCAGATTGCCATGCCAGCGCGCCATCTGCTCCAGGCACCAGCGCAGGTGGTCGCGGTACATCACCGCCGCAGCGGCGTAGGGCGAGGCGGCCTTGGCCGGCACCTCCTGCTCCGCGAGTTCGAGCAGCCGCGCGGTGCGCGTGCGCCAGCGTTCCTGGAGCAGCGGATCGGCGAGCATCTCGCACAGCGTCGGCGACCAGGTCATGGTCAACCGCGTCGGCACGCGCGCTTCAACCAGGCGTTCGAGCCGGTGCAGCAGCGGCAGGTAGCACTCGCCGATGGCCTCGAACAGCCAGTCCTCCTCCAGGAACACTGGTTCCTCGGGATGCCGCACGTAGGGCAGGTGGGCGTGGAGCAGGAGGAGGAGGTGACCGGGTGGGGGCATTGATCGGTGATCTGGAATTGGCCGAGTTTCGGACGGGTGCGGGTCGGTATGGGGACGTTGAGCGGTTGAGAGGCTGAGCGGTTGAGAAGCAGGTGAGGTGAGGTGTGCCCAGCGCCTTGTCCGGTCAGGTTCTGCTCCACCCAGGCGCACCAGTGGCGCCGCCTTCCAATGCGTCGTCGTCAGCAGTCCAGGCGCCCTCCGGTCGAACTGCTCACCCCACCTCTGCTGCTTCTCAACTTCTCAACTTCTCAACTGGTGCGATGTGTGGGAGTGGCTCGACGGCAGCGAATGGCTGGACGGGAGCGAGAGCGCTCCGGCTTCCGCGCCGACCTGCCAGGTCGCCAACCGGCGCGCCGCCTCGGCGCTGCTTGGCGCCGGGTCGCCGGGCAGGCCGGCGCGCTCGAGCAGCTCGGAGAATCCCTCCTCGACGCCGACCCAGGTCGCATCGCTGCGCCAGGATGGACCAGCGACCGGGGTGGCCACGCGATTGGAGCGCAGCAGCGGGTGCAGACGGCCATCGCGGGAGCGCAGGGCGAGTTCGGCCTCATAGGCGCCACCCGGCGCCACCGCCAGGTAGTAGTTGCCTCCGCGCAGGTCGACTTCGCGGCTCTCGACACCGCTGGGGGTGTGCACGACCAGCACCGGCGTTCCGGTCTCGCCCAACCGCGCCTGTGCCTGCTGCACGGTCTCCGGCGACAGTTCCCAGTAGGCGAAGACATGGCCGGGATCCTGCACCAGCAGCACCAGTCGGTCGGTGCCGTAGCGGGACGGGATGGGCAGGCCGGGTTCGGCTGGCCGTGCGCCAGCCGGTGCCGGCGCCGGCACCGACGTCCGCGACGAACCGGCCGGTGCCAACACCGGGGCTGGCAGCGACGGCTGCGACTGCCGCGCGAGCAGCGCGACCAGTTCGGCCTTCTTGAGTTTGCTGGATCCGACGATGCCGCTGGCGGCAGCCAGGGCGCGCAGGTCCTTGACACCGAGGTCGGCGAGCGCGTCTTGGTGGCTCATGGGAGTCCTTCCGTGAACAGCCGGATGTGGTCGGTGAGCAGGCGGTGGCGCTTGGCGTTGATGTCGATGCGGTCGAGCAGCCAGAGGATCTCGTCGAGCGGGATGTCGGCCCCCAGCGCCCAGTTGATGACGTCGAGGTTCTCGCCACCGCTGGCCAGGCTGGCGGCAACCTGTTCGAGCACCTCGCGATGGACGTGGTGTTCGACGCTGGTGCGGCAGAGCAGGCCGAAATCGTGTTCGTCGAAGGCGCCCCAGCAGCGCCAGCCGTAGAGGTGCTCCATCAGCTTGGAGCGCGTCCAGCCCTTCCAGTAGCGTTCGATCCAGTCGGTGACCGCGGCCGGGCCGAGATCGTGCCCGGCCTTCTGGCTCTCGATCCACTTGTGGCGGTCGATGGCGGCGAGGGCGTGCGCGGTGAGCGAGAATGCCAGCAGCCCATCGGCACCGCGGCGGTCGCAGGCAAGCTGGCCCTCCGGCAGTTCGATGGCATGTCCGCCACCGCTGAGCGCGGTGCGTGCGGCCACGCGCGTGGTTTCGTTCGCCCGTCCGGGCCGGCGCCGTTCGCGATCCGGCCCCTGGTTCATGGCGCCAGCACCACGCTCTGGTGCTTGGCGATCACCACCAGGCCGGTCTCGGTGACGTGGAAGCGGAGGGCGTCGCGCGCGCGGTCGAAGCCGATGGCGTCGCCGGGCGGGATGGTCACATGCTTGTCGACGATGCAGCGGCGCAGGCGGGCGCCGCGTCCGACCTCGACGTCGTCATGGAGCACGCAGGCGTTGACGTCGGCGAAGGAATTGATGCGGCAGCGAGTGCCGATGATCGAGTCGACCACGGTGGCGCCCGAGATGATCGAACCCTCGCAGACGATCGATTGCAGGGCCTGGCCGACGCGACCTTCGGCGTGGTGCACGAACTTGGCCGGCGGGTAGGTGTTGGGCGTGCTGCGGATCGGCCACTCCTGGTTGTAGAGATCGAGCAGCGGCTGCACCGCGCGCAGATCGATCGAGGCGTCGTAGTACGACTCCAGGGTGCCGACGTCGCGCCAGTACGAGTCGTTGAGCGGATTGTTGCTGCCCGGGATGCGGTTGCGGCTGAAGTCGAAGGCCTGCATGGGGCGCTTGTCGCGCAGCATGCGCGGCAGGACATCCTTGCCGAAATCGTGGCTGGAATCGCTGCGCGCGGCGTCATCACGCAGCACCTCGATGAGCGCCTCGCGGCTGAACAGGTAGTTGCCCATCGACGCCAGCGCCAGATCGGGGCGGCCGGGGATGGGGGTGGGAACCTTGGGCTTCTCCTGGAAGCCGACCACCCGCCAGGCCGCGTCGACCTGGATGACGCCGAACGACGACGCTTCGGCGATCGGCACCGGGATGGCGGCGATCGACACGTCGGCCTTGGTCGCGCGGTGCTCGGTCACCATGCTGGCGACGTTCATCTTGTAGATGTGATCACCGCCGAAGACCGCCACCTCGTCCGGCTTGTGGTCGGTGATCAGATTGCAGTTCTGCCAGATCGCGTCAGCGGTGCCCTGGTACCACAGTTCGCCGGTGCGCTGCTGGGCGGGCACCGGGATGATGAAGTGGTCGGGCAGCAGGTTGCCGAAGTTCCAGGTCTCCTGCAGGTGTTCGGTCAGGCTCTGGCTCTTGAACTGGGTCAGCACATAGATGCTGAACATGCCCGAGTTGACGAAGTTGGAGAGCACGAAATCGATGATGCGGTACTTGCCGCCGAACGGCACCGAGGGCTTGGCCCGCGCCGCGGTCAGCGGTTCGAGCCGGGTACCCTTGCCGCCCGCCATGATGAAGGCGAGAACGGGTTGGCGCATGCGCGCTTCCTTGTCGGGGACGGTCTTCGCCGTGATGGCGGTGGAGCGTCGGCAGCCTAGACCGGGCTGTGGGACAGGCCAAGGGTTAACCCCTTGGCCAACCGCCACGGCTCGCAAGGTCGTCGTCCATGGAGCCATCCGGCAATCCGCCCCCCAGCCCCGCCGGTGCAGTGGTCGTCAAGCGCCGAGCACCGCCACGCGAGGGACGGTCGTCCGTCCGGGCAGGGAAAAGCGCCCGTCCGCGCTTCGTGGCACCTCGCTGAACCCATGTCCGTGCCCGCAGCGTCAGCCGTCTGGTCGAGCGAGCGTCTGGCCTTCACCGGCGACGATTACCTCGCGGGATTGTGCGCCGACATCGACAGCGCCCGCACCAGCGTCGATCTCGAGGTCTACATCCTCGGTCACGACGGCTTCGCCGCCCAGGTCCTCGACGCCCTGCGCCGGGCGGTGCGCCGGGGGGTGGCGGTGCGCCTGCTGGTCGACGGGGTCGGTTCGCTGGCGTGGATCGCGGCGCGTGGCCAGACCCTGGCCAGGGACGGCGTCCCGGCCCGGGTCTGGCATCCGCTGCCTTGGCAGGCGCTGGCGTTGCCGCGCCGTGGCCTGTTCGGTCTCGACCGGCTGCTCGACCAGATCGCCACCTTCAACCGGCGCAACCACCGCAAGGTGACGGTGATCGATGGTGCCATCGCCTGGGTCGGCTCGTTCAACCTCTGCCGCGAGCACAGCGCGGTATTCTCGGGCGTCGTCCCCTGGCGCGACACTGCGGCGCGCGTCGAAGGTGCCGCGGTGGCGGCGCTCACCGACGCTTTCTCGTACGCTTGGCGACGGTCGTGGCGCCTCGGCGGTGAGCGCTTACGCATGCCCTGGCTGGTGCCCGGTCGCCAGCGCGCTGGTGCGGATGGACCGGTCCGCCTCAACCGCACGCTGCGGCTGCGGCGCAAGCTCTATCGCGACCTGCTCTGGCGCATCGGCGCCGCGCGCGAACGCATCTGGCTGACCAATGCCTATTTCGTGCCCAAGGGCCGTCTGCTGCGCGCACTGATGGCGGCGGCGCGGCGCGGCGTCGATGTCCGCCTGCTCATTCCCGAACGCTGCGACCATGCGGTGATGTACTGGATCGCGGCCTCGTTCTATGGCCTGCTGCTGCGCGCCGGTGTGCAGATCCACGAATACCAGCCGGCCATGCTGCATGCCAAGACCGCCCTGATCGACGGCTGGGCCACCGTCGGTTCGACCAATCTCAACCACCGCAGCCTGATGCACGATCTCGAAGCCGACGTCGTGCTCGCCCTGCCCGCGAGCCTGGACGCCCTCGCGACCGCATTCCGCGACGACTGCACCCAGGCGATCGCGGTTGATCGCAGCCGCATCGCCCGTCGGCGACGCTGGCAGGTGCTGATCGGGCGGTTGGCATTCCTGATGCGGTACTGGTTGTAAGCCCGGCGATGCGCGTCCTCAGTTTCAACATCCACAAGGGCTTCAGCGCCGGCAACCGCTTCGCGCTGCGCGCCATGCGCACGGTGATCGAAGAGGCCGGCGCCGATCTGGTGCTGCTGCAGGAGGTGGTCGGTGCCCACCGCCGCCATGCCGAGCGCGTCGCCGACTGGCCGGCCGAGGCGCAGTTCGAGTTCCTCGCCGATCGCCTGTGGCCGCACCACGCCTACGGCCGCAACGCCGTCTACGACGAGGGCCACCACGGCAACGCCATCCTCAGCCGGCATCCCCTGCTCGCCTGCGACAACATCGACGTCACCGTCAACCGCTTCGCGCACCGCGGTCTGCTCCACGCGGTGATCGGCTGGCCGGGGCTCAGCGAGCCGCTGCACGCCATCTGCCTGCACCTTGATCTCTTCGAGACCAGCCGGGCGCGCCAGGCCGAGCGCCTGGGTCAACGCATCGCCGCCGAGGTGCCGCCGAACGCGCCGCTGATCGTGGCCGGCGACTTCAGCGACTGGCGCGAGCGCGTCGGCGACGTGCTCGAAGGCGAGCTTGGTCTGACCGAGGCGCACAAGGCGCTGCATGGCCGCTGCGCCCGCTCGTTCCCGAGCTGGGCGCCGCTGCTGCGCCTCGACCGCATCTACTGCCGCGGACTGGTGCCACGCCGCGCCAAAGTGCTCTGGCACCGGCCGTGGACGGCGCTGTCCGACCATGGCGCGCTGGTGGCGGAATTCGCAGTGCCCGATCATGCGCCCGATCAGGTGTAAGCTCAGCAGCACGGCCGCCGGTCTGGGCGTCATCGCCAGGGCGAACGCGGGGCCGTCCTGGCCGCCGGTAAGCGCTATCTGGCGCGCGCCCCGACCAACGAGTTGCGCACCGAGGCCAACACTTGCTTGAGATCCCGTTCCACGGCCACGACCTTGGGCTGATTCCAACCTGACGGCGCCGTGAACCCGGGTTCGGCCATCCAGCCATCGAGCTCGCGCACGTAGGCTTCGAGCGTCTCCGCTGATCGGCGCAGACGCTGCTCGCCGTCCGCGACGCGCTGGAACTGACGGTTGCGCTCCATCCAGTCGACCATCTCGCCCAGGCGCCGGGCGCGCGACGCATCCACGCCGATCGGCAGCTGCGACCTGGCCGGCGACGCGAGGCGCCCGGTGCTGCGACCATCGGCACTGCTGTCTCCCGGGCGCTGCGGCGTCCGCCGACCGCCACCCAGCGAGAGGGCCATCACCCCCACGGTGATGACTACGATGGCGATCAGCAGAGCGTTCAGTGCCGGCGGGGTGGGCACCGCACGACGCGCAGCCGACATGCCGACGCGCGAGGGCCCGGCCGGCCGGTTGGCACGCGACGTGCCCGGTGTCGTGCCAGATGCGGAACTGCCCGATGCCGCCGATGGAGCCGCCACGGGCTCGGTGGGCGGATCGATCTCGTCGGTGGCGGTGCCGCCGCCCTCGTCGCGGTCGCGCGCGGGGGCAGGTGCAGCAGGTGGACGGGAGGACCGGTTGCGGCGTGAGCGGGGACTGAGTGGCATCGTTATCATCACAGCGGACCCGGTCCGTCCCACAAGCACAGTTCTTCCGACCTGATTGGCCTGCGGGCTGGTCGGCCATCCTCATCGGCGGCGGAAACGAACGGCACTGCGACCTGCACGCTGCACCCGCCAAGAAATTCATGGCTGCGCTCAAGGGACTCGCAGGCCGCTGAAGAACAGCATCCCGCTTGTCGCAGCGCATTTTTTCGCGCGGCGCTGACGTCGGGAGTCACGCGCTGCGTGCACGATCGACGCGGGTGGCGCAACCAGGTGATCTGATTGCATCCGTTGATGCGCGGGAGGCGTAGACAGGACCAGCCGCCTTCGCGGCCAACCACCTGGCCGCCCTCGCGGTCTCCACCATTTCGGAGCTTCCCATGCATGCCTGGGTCAGAACCACCGTCGCGCTTGCCAGCCTTCCTGCCATCGCACTGCTCATCACCGCGGCCGACCACGTCGAGGCGCCCGGCACCAAGGCCGACACCAAAGGGGACATCACCGATGTCTATGCCTTCCACGATGCCGCCCGCGACCGCCTGGTCACGGTGATCGATTTCGACGGCATCAAGACGCCGGTCGCCGGCCAGGCCGGCAGCTTCGATCGCAACGTGCTGTTCACGCTCAATATCGATCGCAATGGCGATAGCCTGCCCGACATCGCCATCGAGATCCGCTTCGGATCTGACGGAGCCGGCGGCACCGCGGTGCAGGTGGTCGGCCTTCCCGGCGCCTCCGGCACGGTGAGCGGTGCGGTCGAGAGCGTGCTCGTCTCGGGACAGGCCAAAGTCTTCGCCGGTCTGCGCGACGATCCCTTCTTCTTCGATTTCGACGGCTTCAAAACCACGCTGCAAACCGGCACGCTGTCCTTCCGCAACAACGTCGACTTCTTCGCCGGCACCAACCTCACCGCCATCGTCCTCGAGATGCCGCTGTCGGTGGTGACGGTCTCCGGCGCCAATCCCACGCTGCGCATCTGGGCCACCAGCGCCCGTTTGGCGCCGCCTCCGGTCGGCGTCGCCGCCGGTGCCCGCATCACCTCGTCACCCCAGTTGTGAATCGGAGTCCGCCATGAACCGCTCCACCTTCCTCGTCCCCATCCTTGCCATCGGTGCCGTCACCTTCGCGGGTTGCGGCCACGACGATGACAACCGCCAACCCGCCGCCGCCGCTCCCGCCTTCGCCTTCGGCGACCAGCCCGCCGCGGCATTCAAGCGTGTCGACCGCATGGGCATGCCGGTGGTGGCCACCGTGGTCATCACCAGCAAGGACGCCTACAACGCCGCTGATCCGGTCAATGATGCGGCCGGCGCGTTCGTGGGCGAGATCACCACCAACGTCAATGCGTTGCACGCGGCGCTCGACGACGATCTGGTGGCCGCTGGTCTCACCCCGACTGCCAATGGGGTCGCTCAGGCGGCGCCGCTGGTGGTGCCCGATGTGATCACCATCGATACGACCAAGCCGGCCGGCTTTCCCAACGGCCGTCGCCTGCAAGACCCGGTGGTCGACCTGACCTTGGCGGTGGTGCTGCTCGATCTCGGCACGCACGCCGTCGACACCCTGGCCAAGCTGCCGCTGAATCCGCCGGCCAATGACAAGGCCTTCCTCTCCGAGTTCCCGTTCCTGGCCGCACCGCACACGCCGTGATCCACGCCGGGCGGCGCCAGGGCGATCCGCCCGGCGCCGCCTCGCTGTGCTGTCGGCGCTCAGGCTTCATCCACCTCCTGCCTACCTCTACTTGCTGGTCCGGCGCGATTCGCGCGTCGGCGAGGAGTTTCGCATGCGCCCGCTCATCATCATCGGTCTGATCGCCACCCTCGCCGTGCTCGCGCTGCTGCGTTTTGACCGCGACCGCGATCCGCCGCCTGCGGTCACCGGCTACGCGCTGCTGGTCGCCGAAGCGTCCGGCGCTGCCGCCGAGGCCGAGCGCCTGGTCGCCCTCCATTCCGGCTCGTGGCTGGCGTGGCAGCGACTGGCTGAGGCACGTTTGGCGCAGGCACGACTGCACGCCGATTATCCCACCTTCGCCGCCGCCGAAGCCGCGCTTGAGCGCGCATTCGCCATCGCCGCACCCGGCGCCGGGCCGTTCCTCACCCGCGCCGCGCTCAATGCCACGCTGCACCGCGTCGATCGCGTCGACGCCGATCTCGCCGCGGTCGAGCGCACGCTGCTGCTCAGCGATCGCGAGCGTGCCGCCGTCGCGCGGCTGCGGGCTGAAACCGCCCTGCAATGTGGTCGCCACGCCGAGGCCGAGGCCGGCTACCGCGCGGTGTTGGCGCTGCGCGCCGATGCCGGTGCCTGCATCGGGCTGGCGGTACTGGCGGCGAAGACCGGCGATCAGGACGCGGCCCGTGGCTGGCTCGACCGCGCCGACCAGGCGACCTCGCCGGAGGATGGCCGCGAGCTCGCCTGGGTGCGTCTGCAGCGTGGCCTGTTCCACCTCGATCACGGTCGGCTCGACCAGGCCGCCGCCGCGTACGCCGAAGCGGAAACGCTCTGCCCCGGTTGGTGGCTGGTGCGCGAACATGCCGCCGAGATCCTCGCCCGCCGCGGCCAGCACACGCAGGCACGTGCGCGCTATCAGGCGCTGGTGGCCGAGACCGGCAATCCCGAATTCATGGATGCCCTGTCCGGAGTCTGCGCCGACCTGGGCGATGCGACCGCGGCGGTGCAGTGGCGGCAGCGCGCGCGCAGCGCCTGGCAGGGCCTGCTGGAGCGCTTCCCGGAAGCTGCCGCCGGTCATGCTCTCAGCCATTTCCTGGACAGCGGCGACCAGCCCTCCAGCACCCTCGCCCTCGCCGAACGCAATGCCGCGCTGCGTCCCGGTGGCGACGCGCTGACTGCGCTCGCCGCGGCCCAGCTCGCCGCCGGGCAGACCGTCGACGCCCGCACGGCGATCGCCCAGGCCCTCGCGATCGGCTGGGACACCGCCGAGCTGCACGCCGTGTTCGCCCGCGTGCTCGCCGCCGAGGGCGACCAGGCTGGCGCCGGTCTGGCGCGGGCGCGGGCGCGCAGCATCGACCCGACCATCCACCCCTGACCGCGACCGGATGCTGCCGCCGCGGCGGTCACCCGCCCAGCACCCGCCGCCGCATCAACCGCATCACCAGCGGAACGCCGAAGCCGATGATGCCGGCCAGCAGCGCGGCCAGGGCGCCAGCGTGTCCGATCCAATCGCCTCCCAGCAGCACGGCGCGGTACATCTCGGCGAGGTGGTGCAGCGGATTGACGGCGACCACGGCGGCGAGCAGCGCGTGGTCGGTGCGCACCGGGAAATACGTGTCGCTGAGGAAGCCGACCGGGAAGCCGACCAGGAAGGTGGGCAGGTTCATGTGGTCGATGGACGGCACGATGGCGGTGAAGAACAGGCCGACGGTGGCGAAGGCGCAGCCGGCGGCGAAGGACACCAGCGGCAGGATCGGCAGCAGCCACCAGTGCAGGTGGCAGTAGCCGGCGGCATGGCAGAGCGCGAGCACGCTGGCGACGATGGTGGCGAAGACGGCGCCGAGCGCGCCCGCCCACAGGATCTCGCCCCACACCACATGGCGCAGCTCGACCTGCGAGGTGAGCAGGCCATCCCAGGCTTTCTGGTAATGCATGCGCACATAGGCGGCGTACAGGGCCTGGAAGAACGGCGTGGTGAACGAGGCGTAGGCGAGCAGGCCGGGGGCGAGGTAGTCGAGGTAGTCCACGCGGCGTCCCTGCCAGGTCAGGCCCGTGACGAAGGCCCCGAGGCCGAGTCCGAAGGCGAGCAGGAACAGCAGCGGTTCCAGCGCCGGCGGCAGCAGGCCGATGTACCAGGTGCGGAAGTAGACCGCGGCATTGCGTGCCAGCACCGCGCGCGCGCGCCAATCCATGGCGGCCGCGAAGATGTCTTTCACCGCTTTCATGCCGCCACCGCCAGCCGGAGGAAGAGGTCATCGAGCGTCGGCGCCCGCACCTCGTAGCGCGCCTGCGGGAAAGCGACGGCGAAGGCCGCCAACTGCGCGGCGTGCAGGGGCAGACGCACTTCGCCGAGCACGCTCGCGACGCGCACGCCCTGCGCGCACGCCCAGGCCGCCACCGCCGTGTGTTCGCTGGCGCCGGCGGGCAGCACCACCACGTGTTCGCCGAGCAGTTCGCCGATCACCTCGCGCGGCGCGCCGGCGGCGACGGTGCGGCCGCTGGCGAGCACCACCAGGCGGTCGCTCAGGCGTTCGGCCTCCTCCATGTAGTGGGTGGTCAGCACGATGGCGAGTCCATCGCGGCGCAATCCGGCGATGAGGTCCCAGACCTCGACCCGCGCCAGCGGATCGAGGCCGGTGGTCGGTTCGTCGAGGAAGAGCACGCGCGGCGCATGCACCACCGCGCGGGCGATCATCAGCCGGCGGCGGAAGCCGCCGGAGAGCGTCTCCGGCCGTTGTCCGGCGAAGGGCAGCAGGCCGAAACGGGCGAGCAGGGCGTCGACACGCGCCGCGCGATCCGGCACCGCTGGCCGGAAATAGCCGGTGAAGCGCAGCAGGTTGGCGCGCACATCGAACTCGTTGTCCAGGGTGTCGTCCTGGGTGCACACCCCGATCCAGCGCTTGAGCGCGTCGCGCTGCTGCGCGAAATCGACGCCGCCATAGCGGATGACGCCGGAGTCCGGTTCGAGGAAGCCGTAGAGCATGCGCAGCGTGGTGGTCTTGCCGGCGCCGTTGGGCCCGAGCAGCCCGAGCACGCTGCCGGTCTCCACGCGCAGGTCGACGCCGTCGACCACGGCGCGACCAGCGAAGGCCTTGCGCAGGGCGACGGCTTCCAGGGCAGGCGCTGCGGACATGGCGGGAGCGTCGGGGGTCCGCAGGTTCCGCCTAGGGGCAGGTGCGGGGAATGCCTCGCCGGGCGCACTGCGCTCGTCGCCCGGCGCTGCCTCAGATCCGATGCCGGGGCGTGAATCCGATCAGGTCGTGTGCGCGCTGCCAGCTGACCAGGCTTTCGTCGCCGATCAGCGCTCGAGTACGGGCGGTGACGGCGGGGAAGAACACGCTGAGCAGGCGCTCGCTGTCGACGCCGGCGGTATTCGCGGCGGCGGTGACGAAGAGGGGATGGGCGCCGTCGTACGCCGCGTCGAGACCGCGCCGCACCGCCTGCGCGACATCGCGTTCGTCGATGCCGGTCCAGCAGCAGTTGCGCGCCGACACCATGCCGCGCAGGGCGTCGGTGTCCGGCGGCGGTGGCTGCGACTCCATCAGGCCGAGTGGACGCAGCGCCGCCACCTGGTGCTGGAAGTCGTCCAGCCAGCGCCGCTGGTCGTCGGCGGTCATCGCCAGCACGCCCGCCGTCTGCCCGGGGCGCGGTCCGACAACCGGTTCGGCCACCGGCGCCTGCACGTAGGGCAGACGCAGGGCGATGCTGCTGATGCCGGAGCGCCGCCAGTGATAGCCGCCGATCTCCTCGGCGAGCTGTTTGGACAGCGAATAGGCATCGGTGCACTGCGGCGGGTGATCGTCGTCGATGGGGAAGTACTGCGGCTCGGCCGGGCGCAGGCCGAAGTACAGGCCGATGGCGTTGATCGAGCTGGCCTGCACGACGCGGCGGATGCCCAGGTGCTCGGCGGCGCGGAAGACGTTGAAGGTGCCAGCCACATTGATCCGGAAAACCTCGTCGGGCGTGCCCAGTCGCGGTTGCGGCAAGGCGGCGAGATGGACGACGGTGGCGCAACCCGGCGCCTTGGCGAGCAGATCGCTGTAGTCGTTGATGTCGCCCGCCACGTAGCCGACGCCAGTCCACCCCGCGGCGGCGATGACGCCCTGTCCGACGTCATCGGCGGCGCGATCGAGGATGCGGACGTTGCGACCGGCGGCGACCAGATCGGCGACCACCGCACGCCCGACGCGGCCGAGTCCACCGGTGACCAGGATGATGGACATGCGCCGATCAGTACCGGTGGGCGGGCGCGTACCCGATCAGGTCGCGCGCGCGATCGATGCCCACCAGTCCTTCGTCGCCGATCAGGGCGCGGCGACGGGCGGTGGTGTCGGGGAAGAATGCGCCGGCCAGACGTTCGGCGTCGATGTGCGCGGTGTTCACGGCCTGGGAGATGAACAGGGGATGGGCGCCAGCGAAGTCGGTGTCCAGCCCCTTGATGATCGCCTGGGTGGTGTCGCGGTCGTCGACGGCGGCGAAGAAGTTGGCGCGCGCGCCGATGAACCAGCGGGTGTCGGCGTCGGCCAACGGCGGATCGCCGGCGAGCTTCTTCCAGCACTCGGGGTCCTCCATCAGGCCGGTGGCGCGCAGGCGGTCGAAGGCGGTGCGGCAGGTGGCCACCCAGCGTCGGCGTTCGCCGTCGGGCAGGGCGAGGACGCGCTCGGCGGTGCCATTGTTCCAGCCCGCCATCCACTGCGTGCGCTCGGGATTCAGCACCATCGGGAAGCGCAGGGCGACGCTGCTGATGCCAGAGCGCCGCCAGTGGTAGGCGCCGATCTCCTCGCCGATGCGCTTGGCCAGCGAGTAGGCGTCGCTGGCCGCGGTGGGATGGTCCTCATCGATGGGGAAGTACACCGGCTCGTGCGGCCTGGTGCCGAAGAGATGCCCGAGGGCATTGATCGAGCTGGCCTGCACGACGCGGCGGACGCCGAGTTCTTCGGCGACGCGGAAGACGTTGAAGGTGCCGGCGGCGTCGATGCGGAAGATCTCGTCGGGACTGGCGCAGGCCGGCGAGGCGAGGGCGGCGAGGTGGACGATGGTGGCGCAGCCCCGGGCCTTGGCGAGCAGGTCGCTGTAGTCGTTGATATCGGCGCGGACGTAGGCGGCCCCCGCCCAGTCGCCAGCCTCGGGCAGGGCGCGCGCCGTGGTCTCGTCGAGACGGTCGAGCACACGCACCGGTCGCCCATCGGCGAGCAGGCGTTTGACCGCCGCGCGTCCCACCCGTCCACACCCACCGGTCACCAGCACCAGTCCCATGCTCATGGGGGCGCGACGGTACGGTCAGCGCCAGCTTGTACAGGAAGCGGGGTCGCTGGCCGTTCACCACTGTGTTGTGCGGCGCTCGCCTGCTTGCCGCCATCCGCCCGCTGCGACCATCGCGCCGATGTCCCGACTCCTCAGCCTGCTGTTCATCGGCGCCATCGTGGCCGCCGCCGATGGTCCCAACGTCGTGCTCATCCTCGCCGACGACCTCGGCTGGGCCGATCTCGGCTGCTACGGCCAGAAGCGGGTGAAGACGCCGGCGCTCGACCGTCTCGCTGGCGAGGGCGTGCGCTGCACCGCCGCCTATTCCGGTTCGACGGTGTGCGCTCCGTCGCGCTGCACGCTGCTGACCGGCCTGCACACCGGCCACGCGCGCGTGCGCGGCAACGGCAAGACCTCGCTCGCCGCCGCTGATGTCACCCTCGCCGAGGTGCTGATGCCGGCTGGCTACGCCAGCACGGTGATCGGCAAGTGGGGCCTGGGGATGCCCGACGACAGCGGCTCGCCGATGCGCCAGGGCTTCGCCGCCTTCTACGGCTACTTCGGCCATGGCCACGCCCACAACCATTGGCCCGACCACCTGTGGCGCGGCGAGACGCGCGTGGATCTGCCCAATGTCTTGGCCAAGCCATCGGCCGATGGCCGCGGCGTCGCCGAGAAGAAAGTGGTCTATGCCAACGATCGTCTGACCGATGAGGCGCTGGCGACGATCGCCGCCGCCAAGACGCCGTTCCTGCTGTTCTTCGCTCCGACCATCCCGCACGCCAACAACGAGGCCGGCAACCAGGGCATGGAGGTGCCCGATGATGCGCCCTACACGGCCGAACCGTGGCCGCAGGCGCAGCGCAACAAGGCGGCGATGATCAGCCGGCTCGATGCTTCGGTGGGCCGGTTGATGGCCGCGCTCGCCGCGCGCGGGCTCGACCAGGACACCCTGGTGCTGTTCACCAGCGACAATGGCCCGCACCGGGAAGGCGGCTCGGATCCTGAGTTCCTCGACTCGAACGGACCGCTGCGCGGCATCAAACGCGATCTCTACGAAGGCGGCATCCGCGTCCCGCTGATCGCGCGCTGGCCCGGCCGCATTCCCGCCGGCACCACCTTCGACCGCGCGCTGCCCAACTGGGATCTGCTGCCCACCATCGCCGCGGCGGCGGGCGTGGAGCCTCCGGCGGGCATCGACGGCCGTTCGCGCCTGGGCGAATGGCGCGGCGCGGCGGCGCCCGAGGACAGCCGCGCGCACTACTGGGAATTCCACGAAGGCGGCTTCCACCAAGCGGTGCGCCAGGGTCGTTGGAAGGCGGTACGCCATGGCCTCGACGCGGCGATCGAACTCTACGATCTTGCGGCCGACCTCGGTGAAGCGACCGATGTCGCCAGCACGCATGCCGACGTGGTCGCGGCCATGGCCATGGCCATGGCCGCGCAGCGCACGGCGTCGCCCGACTGGCCGATCAAGGCGGCGAGGTGACCGGTCGGAAGCCCGGCGTGCGCGCGGCGCCGGTCAGCGACGCCCTCAACGCTGGTTCCACGGACAGCGGGCGAGCAGCATGCCCATGCCGCAGGTGTCGGTGATCCCGGAGAAGACCAGGCCCGTGCCGACGAAAGCAGGGAGCGCGATAAACCACGGATGCAGCCAGAACGCCAGCGCGCAGCCGATGGCGACCAGACTGCCAGCGGCGATGCGCACCTGGCGTTCGAGCCCCATCGCACTGGCGCCACGTTCGACCGGCAGCCCGGCGGCGACCCAGGAACTGGTGCCACCTTCGACCACCTCGCAGGCGATGTTCCTGGCGAGCAGGACGGTCTGGGCTTGGCGGGCGCGTGTTCCCGACTGGCAGATCAGGTGCAGGTGGCGGCCGGCGGCGACCTCGCCGGCCAAGAGCGACGGATCCAGGACAGCGAGCGGCAGGTTGCGCGCACCCTGCGCGTGCTCGGCGCGAAATTCGGCCGGCGTGCGCACATCGATGAGTGCGATGCCACCGCCGGCAAGCAGCGGCCGGTAGCGCTCGGCGAGCGCGCTGGCGGAGACGTCCGGCGTCGGGCAGGTGGTCATGGCTGCCTCGTAGGCCGGCAACCCCCAGGGGCAATCACCAGCGGACTCAGTATCGCCCGGTGATCCCCTTCGCCGCCAGCATCGCCACATAGTCACCGCGATTGCAATCGATGCCGGTGACCGGGAACAGGGTGCCGCTCGCTGGCGGGTCGAGCGCCAAGCGGGAGATCATCGGCCGGCCTTTGACCTCCTTGGACGAACCCGGCCAGGTCACGTGATAGACGGCGCCGTCTGCGAAATTGGGCGCACTGCGGTAGACCAGATTGTCCTCGGCAGCGGCGTCCTTGTAGTGCGAGAACTGTCCCCACGGGTGGCGCTGGGCCTGCGGGATCCAGGTGCAACCTTCGACCAGGCTCTTGGCCATGGGGGGTATGCAGTGCCAGTTGATGTCGACACCGTGGGTGACCTGGAAGAGCACCGCATAGGGGTGCTCGCCATCGAGACAGATGTGGCGGATGTTGGTGACCGTGCAGCGGTAGAAGAGCACGTGGCTGGCGCCGATCACCTCGCAATAGCCGGCCCCCGAGCCGCCCTTGTGCAGGCACTTGTCGATCAGCGTGTCGCGAACGGTGAAACGCGCGCTGTTGCCGTGGATGCGCAGCGGCCGCGACACCGAGCAGAGGATGCGGCAGTTGTCGATCCAGCAGTCGCTGGCGCCGATCGGTTCGATCGCGGCCGCGTCGTTGCGTGGGAAGCCGAGACTCTCGAAATTCTCGTACTTGCCGAGATAGGTGGCCGGATCGAGCGCGGCGATGTGCTGGTGCTGGATGGTGAGGTCTTCCAGACCGCAGCCCTTGACCTTGCGCATGACCATCGCGGTGAGCATGTCCTTGCGGGTGACGCCGTACGCGATCACCGTGCGCTCGCGATCCTCGCCGCGCAGCACCACGCCGCTGGCGAAGGACAGCGTGGCGTCCAGCGTGTGGGTGCCGGCCTTGAGCAGGATCACGCCCTTGCCCGCCGTGCGCATCGCCGCCGCAATATCGTCGCCGGGCTTGAGCGTGGCCACCACTGGCATGGAGTTGCGCCAGGGGATGCCGCCGGCGACGCCGGCCACGGCCCATTCCTTGGCGTCGGGGAAGCGCGCGTCGACCTTGGCGGGATCGAGTACCGAGCCCGGCCCGCCGATGCGCGGTGGCACCGCCTCGCCGGCGGCCAGGCCGGCAACGCTCAGTATGGTCACCGCGAGCACAGCGCTCAGAGCATGGCGCATGGTGTCCTCCTGCGCCGGAATACCGCCGGTGCCATCGGCCGTTTGCGCAGATGGTGAGCGCTTCTGCGCAGCCTCGGTCGGCATCGGGATCGCCATCGCGAAGGATCCGGTGGCTGATGAGCAAGCGCCGGGCGCTCGTCACCGGGCCTTGAGGCGCCGCGTCGACGATTGCAGGATGCCACCCGCGACCAGCACGCCTGCGTCGACTGTCGATCACCGATCACCGACCACCGACCACCGACCACCGACCGCCCCAGCCCCGGAGATCCGTCCATGATCCGCACCCTGCTCGGCGCCACCGTCGCCCTGTCCGCCACCCTCGGCCACGCCGCCGAGAAGAAGTACGACCTGGGTGCGGATTCGCAGCGCGTCGAAGGCGTGCCCCAGGGCAAGGTCAGCGAAGGCGTGTGGAAGAGCACGGTGTTCGCCGGGACCATCCGCCAGTACTGGGTCTACGTCCCATCCCAGTACGACGGCAGCGCGCCGTGCGCGGTGATGGTGTTCCAGGACGGTCATGCCTACGTCGCCGACAAGGGCGAACACCGCGTTGCGACCGTGTTCGACAACCTCATCCACAAAGGCGAGATGCCGCCCACCGTCGGCATCTTCCTGAATCCCGGCCATAAGGCCGAGACCCTGCCAGCGAAGTCGGGTTGGGCGGGGAATCCCAGCAACCGCAGCTTCGAGTACGACACCCTCAGCGACCAGTACGCGCGCTTCCTGATCGAGGAGATCCTGCCCGAGGTCGGCAAGACGGTGAAGCTCACCACCGACGCGCGCAACCGCGCCATCGGCGGCATCAGTTCCGGCGGCATCTGCGCCTTCACCGTGGCGTGGGAGAAACCCGAGGTCTTCAGCAAGGTGCTCAGCCACGTCGGCAGCTTCACCAACATCCGCGGCGGCCATGCCTACCAGGCGCTGATCCGCAAGACGCCGAACAAGCCCATCCGCGTCTTCCTCCAGGATGGCCGCCATGACCTCGACAACGAGCACGGCAATTGGCCGCTGGCCAACCAGGAGATGGACGCCTCGTTGCGCTACAAGAAGTACGACAGCCAGTTCGTCTTCGGTGATGGCGCCCACAACGGCAACCACGGCGGCGCCATCCTGCCCGACAGCCTGCGCTGGCTGTGGCGCGACTGGAAAGACGCCGCGGGGAAATAGCGCGCAGCGCGGAGGTTCCGGCAGCGCCGCGATCACGCCAAACGCCTGCCGCGCGACGGCGACCGCGATCTCGCGGCGGTCGCGCGTGCGTGCGGCTTCGCCAATGCCAAGCAGCTCAGCGCCACCATCCGCGTCCGCCTGGGCACGACGCCGACCCGGTGGCGCCGCGAGCATCGCCGGCTGTGAACGGGATGTCGGCGCAGGCTGCTGGCGCCCAGCGCGTCGCGCTGCCGCCGGAATCCCGCTGACTTTAGCGGCTGCGACCTAGCCTGCGCAGCATGCCGACCCTCCGTGATTCCCGCAGCATTCCCATCGCCGCGCTACTGGTCCTGTTCGCCATCGCCGCGCCGGGGACGTTGGTTGCCGCGCTGGCGCCATCGGCACCGCTGGCGCCGCCACTGCTGCCGGTCGGCGACGATGTGCTCGAACCCCTGGTCGGCGCCGTCGATCCCGCGGATCCGCGCGGCGTGACGTTGGACAAGGTCGTTCCCGGTGGCGCCGCCGAGCGCGCCGGTCTGCGCCCAGGCGATCGACTGGTCGCCATCGATGGCCGCCGAATCCATGATCTCGCCGAATTCATCTACGCCCGCCGTTCGCCGCCGCCCGATGGTGATGTCCAACGACTGGTCAGCGTGCGCGATGGCGTGGTCAACGAGGTGATCCTCGATGGTCGCACGCGGACGCCGCGCATCCTCGTTGACTTCTCCAGCGTCGCGCTCAATCGCCGCCTGACCGCGGCCATGCTCGGCGCCGGCGTGCAGCCGGATCGCGACGCCCAGGCCCGTGCCCGTCTGCCGGGGCGCGCCGCCGACGCGCTCAGCGCCTGGCTGAAGGCGCATCCCGGACCGGCGCCGGGGTGGGTGGACGCGTTCCTCGCCGCCCATGCCGCCGCGCTCGCCTGCCGCGGGCCGGCGCCGGCCGAGGTCGCCATCCCGGTGCCGTTCCTGGCCCGGCTCGACGCCCTGCACCGCGCCGTCATCGCCCGCGGAGCCGCTGGTGCGACCATCGCCGAACTCGGCGTCGAACCCGCCTTCGCCGCGCTCTATTTCCCCTACCCGGCGGTGGCCGTGCCCGAGATGGGGACGATGCGGCTCAGCGATGTCGCCTTCCAGGTTCTCCTCGCGCGTCGGCGCAGTGATCCCATCGGCTCGCAGGCGGACCGTCAGCGCGAGGCACGGCAGATGATGGCCGGCGACGATGCCAGCGATCATTTCCTCGGTCTGGTCAAGGCCGCGCTGATCGACCCCGACAACCACGGTGGCTGGCCCTTCCGCTATGAACCGCTGTGGGACGCGGCGTCGCGCAAACCGCTGGTCGAAGCCCTGCGTCAGCGTCACGCCGCCAGTGGCGCTGACGCGCCACTGGTCGCCTTCGCGCTGGTCGGTCCGCTGATGATCGATGGGTTGGGCGATGAGGTGTCGGCGCTGATCGCGAGCATGCGCGCCGCTTCGCCCTACCTGGCGCAGCGCGCCTGCGTGCTCGCCGCCAATGCCGGCAACATGCACCGCAAACGCGCTGCCACCGCCGACGTCCGCCAGCGCGCGATCGCCAGCGGAGTCCTGCCGCGCCCGGCGTGGTCGTGGATCTACGACCGCTGCGCCGCCGGCAGCGCCAGCCTGCGCCAGTGGATCGAGACCGAAGGGCTCGCGGGCGAGGGGCTGCAACTCCAACTGGTCAGCCAGTCGGCGGAGGTGGCGCGGGCGCTGTCGCCGGACGGCGCACTGGTCGACGGCATCGACGGCGACCACCAGCGCCTGGCCGACGACCTGAACAACGTCGCCTGGATCCTGGCCACGGACGGCGCTGTGGCCGATGGCGGGCAGGCCTGGGCGGTGGCCCGGCAACTGTTGGCGGTGCGCGGTGGGCGGTTGCCGCCGCGCCAGATGGATACCGTCGCCGCCTGCCTGGCCCGCGCTGGCGATGTCCAGGCGGCGGTGCACTGGCAGGCCGCTGCCGTGGCCGATGCCGAGGGCAACGTCAGTCAGAAGGACCTCAACGGGTTTGCCAACCGGCTTGAGGTCTTCCGTGCCGGCGGCGCCTTCACCGAACGCCAGATCGGCGTGCTGGCCCCGGTCGACGCAGTGGTCGCCGGCGGTCGCCGGATCGGCCAGCGGCGCGACGGCAAACGGGTCGGACTCTGGCGCACCCTGCGCGCGGATGGCTCGCTGGCCGAATCGGGAATGTTCCACGACGATCGCCAGGTCGGTTGCTGGCGGCGCTTCGATGCCGGCGACGTGCTGCGCGAGGAGACCACCTTCGCAGCCGGCGCGCGCTGTGGCCGCTGGAGCCTCTTCCACGCCGACGGCACCCCTGCCGAGAGCGGCTGGTATCAGGGCGGTGATGATGGCCAGCGCACCGGCACCTGGCAGTTGCACCATTCCACCGGCGCGGTCGCGGAACGCGGTCTCTACCGCAAGGGACGCCGCGAAGGCGCGTGGCAGCGTTGGGATGCCGCCGGCACGCTGATCGAGACCGCGCGCTTCGTCGCCGGCAAGGCTGACGGGGCCTGGCAGGGCCGGCCCGAGGCGGTGGAGGTACCGCCCGGGACAGCGGCGGGCGCCGATTTTTTCTGATGCTCAGGGGCTCCGCCCCCGCGGCCCCGCGGCCCTGCGGGCCTGCCCCCACGGGCTTTGTCGCGGCTCGGTTTCGTCGCTGCGCTCTGAAACCGTGGGCGGATGGGCTTCGCCCATTTTATCCGCCCACCGCCACTCGGCGCCCGCCCCATCGCTGCGCGACGGGGCCCCGGGCCTGAAGTCGTCACGTGAGTTGATGGCCGGAAACAGCCAGCCGGGCGGGGCAGTCACGGCCACCGGGCCTGGCAAGGAAGCTCAGTTTGTAGACGGATCACCAGAGCCGCCAAGGGCTATGTCCACCGGCCTGGGACGGCCGTTTGCGACCCGTGTGGCACCGTGAATTGATGGTTGCGCGCCGCGACGTTTTGAGGTGGGACTTTGGCGTTGTCGGGCTCGCTGCCGTTGACTAGGGTGGCACCGTGATCTCCCCTGGATCGCACCGAACCGACTGCCGCCCGGACAGGGGACCGGGCGACCAACCCTCCCAGCGAGGACCCATGGTTGCTATCACGATGACCGGCGTCCACTGCCACCTCACCGACCAGGCGAAAGCCCACGCCCAGGAGAAGCTCAGTGCCCTTCAGCGCTACCATCCGCGCCTGGGGAACGTCCACGTGACCGTCCATCAGACTCAGAAGAAAGGTTGGCGCGTCGACGTCGACATGCACCTGCCCACCGGCAAGGACGTGGTCGCCCACGACGAGGAGATGTCGCTGATCTCCGCCATCGACGTGGTCGCCGGCAAGTGCGCGACCCAGTTGCGCAAGATCCATCAACGCGAGACCGATCCGGTGCGCCTGCGCGCGTAGCCGGGGCGACCGGGGTTTAGCGAAGCCCTCGCCACCGAATCCGACTGGTCAACTGGTCAACTGGTCAACCCGGAGGCCTCCGCAGATGCGGAGGCCTCCGCATTTGGTGCGGCTGACGCATGGCTGCGAGCCAGCGCAGCGCGATCTTCAACCCCGTCGGCGTGGTCCTGGCCGTGGCGCCTTGGGCACAGCTTCGGTCTCAGGCTCTGGCGAGCGGCTGGCGAGTCGACGTTGCTCAAGCGCACGCTGCGCCTGCGCCGCATCGCCGGCGGCGGCGTGCGCCTCGGCGAAGCGGCGGACCTCCTCGCGACGGGCGCGTTCGGCGGCGCGTTCGCGGCGGTTGGCGGCCACGGCGCGCAGCCACAGCACCAGGATGAGCAGCAGCAGGACCCCCCAGACGATCTGGTGGAGGCGGTTGTCCCAGGCGCGGCTGGCGCCGTAGTTGGCGACCACGGTCTTCCAACCCGCCGGCGACAGCCAGGCGTGCCAGCCGAGATAGACGAAGCCGGCGCGGTAGCCGCGGACGGGATCGGCGTGGGCGGCCTCGACGGCGAGGAAATGGTCGCGGGCAGGACGGTCACCGAGGTCACCCGCCTGACGCCAGGCGGCGGCGGCCTGGTCGCGCAACGCGCTGATGTCGCCGGCATGGGCGGCGGCATCCTTGTTGGCCAACGCGTTGGCGTGGTTCCAGCGCGCGTGCCCGAGGTAGCGCAGGATGGCGCCGAGCAGGTCGCCGCCGGCGCCCTTGGCCTGGGCCGCCTGGTCGAGCTTGAGCGCCGCGTCCGGCCAGTCGCCGGCCTGATACGACGCCATGCCGGCGGTGACCAGTTCGCCGGGCGATTCTGGCCGGCTCTGTTCGAGCAGCGCCTTCGCTTCGGCGCCGCCACCGGTGTGCTGCAAGGCGGTGGCGAGATTGAAGATCAGCGAGCGGGAGGGCAGGCCCAGGGCCTGCGCCTGCTTGAGCGCCGCCACCGCCGCTTCGTACTTCTGCTGCTTGAGCAGGGCTTCTCCGAGAGCGGCGTGGGCCTCGATCAGCGTGGGATCGATCAGCAGCGCCTCCTTGAGGCTGCCCTCGGCGGCATTGAAGCGGTGCCCGGCGACGGTCGCGTCACCGTCGCCTTCGCTCAGCCAGCCGAGTTGCAGTTGGCTGCGGCCGAGGCCGAGCCACGACTCGTGATCCTTGGGCAGCGCCTTGGTCACGCGCTCGAAGGCGGCTTGGGCCTTGCCCAGGCATTCGCCGCGTCGCGCCGGCTGATCGTCAGCCTGGACGAGCAGCACGCGGCCCAGTTCGTACCAGCCATCCCACAGGCGGTCGTCGACGGATACCGCCCGGCTGAAGCTCAGTTCAGCGCGCTGGACGTTGGGCGGTTGCTTGCGCAGGGCGAGGCGGCCGTCGAGGAAGTGGAAGGCGGCGGGCACCGAGGCGCCAGCGCGGGCGCGGGCGCTGGTCAGCAGCTGTTCAGCGCGCAGCGGATCATCGAGCGCGCTGGCGGCGGTGGCGGCCTGGTAGTGCACCCAACCCTTGGCATCGGCGGGAGCGGTCGCCGCCGGGGCCGCACCCTTGGCGCCGGTGAATGGTTCGCTGATCGCCAGGGAATCACCGGCACGATTCAGCGCCACCAGGGCCTGCACCGCCAGGGTGGCGGCGACGTGGTCGCCAGGCATGACCGCCAGGCCGCGCTCGGTGCTGGCCAGGCAGGCAGCGAAGTCGCGCGCCTCGGCCTGCACGCGCGCCAATTCGCGCCAGCCTTCCGGCCACTTCGGGTAGCGGGCAGTGATCGCCTGCAATGCCGCGGTGGCTCCGGCATCCTTCGACTCGATGGCGGTCTTGACCGGATCCCACTCGTCCTTGGTCGGGCCGTCGGCAGCGGCCAGACGGGTGATCGCGACGGTGGCGATCAGGAGCACGCGCAGCAGGCGATTCATCGTGCGGCGTCCACGGTTGGCGCCGGCGCCTTGCCCAACCAGCCATCGGCGGTGGCGGCGGCGAACAGGCGGTCGCGCGCAGTCACCGGCACCGGACGGTAGGCGACGGCCAGGGCGGCCTCGGCGACCAGGGTGCGCGGCCAGGCGTCGGTGGCGATGTCGACCGGAAAGCGTTGCCACCAGGGCAGCGGCGTGCGCACGCGACCGTCGAAGCGGTACAGGCGGCCATCGGCGTCGCGGTGCCAGGACGACACCACCACGTCGATCGGCAGCGGGCGTTGCACGGTGGTGATCGGCGGCAGTGACGGCCGGGCGCTGGCGCCGATCACGCCTTGGCCGGCCTGATCGGCGGGATGCTCGATACGGGCGCTATGGGTGATGCAGCCAGCCGTGGCGAGCATCACGGCAACTGACGACAGCAGCAGCACGGCGCGAGGCATCTGGCGCACCCTAGGCGGCCGGCACCGGCTTGGAAGCCGCGTTCCGGCTGTTTTCCACACGCTGCCCGGCACGGATGGCGAGGGCGAGGACGGCGGCCAGCACCGCCCAGGTCTCGATCTGCGCCGCCAGTTCGCTGCGCTTGTGCAGCACGTCGAAGCGCGCCTGCGCCGCGTCTCGCGCCGTCGGTTCGCTGGCCGCGTCGCGGCGCGCGCGCTGGTCGAGCACGGCGTGGCCGGCGAGGCAGTTCCAGCCGTGCAGAGCGAGCAGGATGGCGGCGATGGCGGCGGCGAGCAGGCGCCGGCGCGCGGCGATGATCGCGCACGCTGCCGCCGGCACCGCGAGGAACCAGACGAGGTGGGTCCACGGCAGGAGGATGCTGCCGAAGACGGTGCCGGCGACGTCGCGGCTGTAGAGCGCTCCGTGTTCACCGCGGGTGTGGCGGAAGATCATGCCGGCGGTGAAACCGATCACCCCATTGCCGCCCAGCCACAGCGTGGCCAGCACCAGGGCGACGAGGCGCGGCCAGCGCGGCCGCGGATTCACGGCTGCACCTCATCGAGACGGCTGATCGCCACCAGGTGCCGGCGCGGGATGGCGACGCGCTTGCGGTTGGCGCGCACGCCGATCTGGCGGGATTCGAGCACGTAGACCTCTTTGGTGCTGTTGGACTCGCGGTGATCGTGGAGATCGGCGTCGGCGAGCACGAGATGATCAGGGCCGACCGCCACCAGCGTGCCGATGGCGAGGTAGAACTCGGTGAGGTCGACCACCACCACCGCGCCCAGGTAGGAGGTCAACCAGTCGCCATCCGCCGGTGCATCGCGCTCTGCCATGGTCACGTCCCCGGCAGCACGGCGCGCTCGGGATCGGCCGGGCCGGCGCCGTGCAGGTGGTTGCGCAGGGTGCGGATCAGGCGGGTGCGCCGGGCTGCGCCCATGCGCTTGAACAGGTTGTCGACCAGCAAGTCGACGGTGGAGTCGACATGCTCGCCTTTGAGCGGGATCTCGGCGCGGCCCATGGTGCGATGGCCACCGGCCGAGCCGAGCTTGGCGAAGGCCATGGTGGCGCGCTTGCCGACGTCCTGACGGTGGCCGTCACCACGGAAGACCACGATCAGGCGGTCATCGTGCACGCCGGCGCACACCACCCAGTTGATGCCGCAGGTGAGCAGCGCGAGGTCGGCGCACTGCACCAGGGCGTCGGGCGTCGGCACGCTGCCGAAGTGGATGATGATGAAATCGCGCACCACCACCCGGTGGCTGAGACCCCAGGCGATCCAGTCGAGCATCGGCATCGGCACCTGGCTCTTGGCCAGGCGGGCGAGGAAGTGCGCTTCGGCGCGGCCATGCAGAGCGTCGTAGATCTTGATGTCGGCGCTCGACGCGTTGCGTTGCAGATCGTCGGTGTCCGAGGTCAGGCCGTAGAGCAGCGCGGTGGCGAGCTGGCGCGACAGCGGCAGATCGGCTTCGAGCAGGTACTCGGCGACGATGGTCGAGGTGCTGCCGTAGGCCGGGCGCAGGTCGACGAACTCGCCGGTGGTGTCCTCGCGCAGGGGGTGGTGGTCGATCACCACCCGGGCCGGGGGGGGCGAATCCTTCCAGAAGCCGGGCTGGGCGTCGACCACCGCGACCAGGTCACTCTCGGCCAGTTCATCGTCCTTGAGCCGTTCGATGTCCTCTTTGAGGTAGCTGAGCAGCAGCTTGTTCTGATAGCGCTGGATCTCGCCGGTGTAGCGGATGCGCGGCTTGGCACCCACCGACCGCCACAGCGTGGCCAGGCCGAGCGCGGCCCCGATCGCATCGGGATCGGGGTCCTGGTACATCAGGATCAGCGGCGAACGCGCGCCGCGCGCCAGCGCCAGCAGGGCGTCGACGCGGCGCAGGATGGCCAGCCGGCGCAGCAGGCGGCGGCGGTTCTCGTCGGGCGTGGGCAGGAAGGACAGGAAGCCGGGCTGGTGGCGGCGGCGGTGCGTCGAGCTGAGCAGGAACACCGCCAGCGTCGCCGGCAGCCACGAACGGATGCGCTGCGCCGTCTCCGGCTGATCGACGCCGACGAAGAACGGGGTCTCGGGCAGTGCCACCGGGCTGCGGCCGTAGTCTGGATCGCAGCGCACCACCTGCACCCCGGGATAGGGCGCCAGGCGATCCTCGACCGCGGCGTCGTGGGTGATGACCAGGACGTGGATGCCACCGCCGACGAAGAACCCCACCGCCGGCACGATTTGACTGTTCGCACCGATGACCGTAACGTCGCGGGCGTTCGCCGGTGCGATTGGCTGACCGGGGGCCATGGGAGGCCGACCGTAGCAGTCGCCACCTGGCGATGCAAACGCCCAGCGGGGATGGAATGACCGATACGACCGCCCTGCCCATCGACCAGGATCTCTTCGATCTGCTGGTCTGCCCCGAATCCGGGGCGGTGCTGAAACTGGTCGATGGCCGGCTGATCTCGACCGATGCCGCCACCCGCCGCGCCTATCGCATCGACCAGGACATCCCGGTGATGCTGATCGAGGAATCGCTGGCGCTGTCCGAGACCGACTGGCGTCGCTGCATGGCGGCCGCCGGTCCGGTCGGGGGCGGCGTGGCAGCGGTGCAGGCGCGCCGGAAGCAGTGACGTCGCCGTCATGGGGACGCCCACGGCTGTAGCCGGATTTTGCGCGTCCATCACCTTCGCCACCATGGCGGGGCCGCCAACGATTGCGCAATGAGCCAAGGCGGTGTTGACGGTTGGTGATGGCCGCTGCGGCCACCCAGGCGCTCAGCCCGCTGCCAGCCGTCGCCGCCATTCGCCCGGGCTGCAGCCGGCGTGACCGCGGAAGACGCGGCCGAACACCGTGGGATCGCGATAGCCGACCATGGCGCCGACCTGGGCGATGGGCAGATCGGGGCGCGCCAGCAGGGTCTCGGCCTGCTGCATGCGCAGGCGGCGCAGGAAGGCGCCCGGACTGTTGTGGCGCAGCGACTGGTAGAGCGCGCAGAAGCGCGAACGGCTGTAGCCGGCGGCGGCGGCGAAATCATCGACACCGAAGTCGGTGTCGAGCTGGCCCAGCGCCAACGCCTCGGCGCGGGCGACCTTGGCCTCGCTTGAAAGCAGTGGACCAGCGGCGGCGCGCTCCCAGGTCCACGCCACCCAGGCGAGCAGCAGGCCGGCGAGCAGGTGGTTGGCCTGGAACTGCGCCAGCCGCGATTGCCGCGTCCAGCAGCGCACCACGTTGCGCACCCCGTCGCGCATCAGCGCCGACAGCTTGGCCGGTACCAGGATGGGCAGATCGACACCCCACGTCGCCAGCGCCCCCGGCTGCATGAGATGGGCGCGCTCGCGCAGGTCGGTCTGGAAGGGGGCGGTGTTGCGATGGCCGGTGCGCGCCGGGTTGTAGGCGACGTCGAAGTGGATCCACGCTGGCGTACTCCCCGCCGCCGAACCGATGTCGGCGAGCACGCCGGGCTGGATCAGGTAGCTGGCCCCAGCCGCGACCTGGATGCGCTGGCCCTCGACCACCAGTTCCTCCTCGCCGCCGAGCGAGGTGACGAGCAGGTAGTGCGCCAGCCGGCGTTGCGGCAGCTGCCAGGGACGCGGTCGCGGCAGGTCGCCGGCGAGGTGGATGAACGGGCAGTAGGCGCCGTCAGTGGCCAGCATGGGCGTGTTCGCTGGCGGCGGGCTGGTCTCGTTGCGGGGCCGGGAGACGGACAGGCTGGGGGCTGGCGCAGGAGGATTCATCGACAAGCAAACGCGTAACGGCCGGTGACGGTGACCGCCTTCGCGTCGACACGCCGGGCGGTGTGCAGGGTCCGGTGTCCGGTCGCGGACATAATGGGGGCCTCGCTAGAGCAGGCTGCCTTTTCAGCAGCCTGCTCGGTCGCGCTGGGCATCGGCAGTGCCGGCTTTTGACTTCCCGTCCTCGGGCGCAGGCTCTGCCGCCTGCGGAGACTCCATGCGTACGCTCGCCGCCGTCCTGATCGTTGTCCTGGCCGCCGGATTCGCTGCCGGCGAAAGCACGGGCCTGACCGTCTTCATGTACAGCGAGTACATCGATCCCGCGATCCCCAAGCAGTTCACGGCAACGACCGGAACGCCGGTGACCATCGACGTCTACGAGGAGTCCGAGGAGATGCTCGGCAAGCTCAAGGCCGGTGGCTCTGGGCAGTACGATGTGATCATCGCCAGCGATTTCGTCATCCCGGCGCTGATCGCGCTGAAGCTCGTGCGTCCGCTCGATCTCGCCAAGGTGGCGAACGCCGCCAACGTCGCGCCCGCGTTCCAGAAGCCGCCCTTCGATCCCGATGGCCGCTACAGCCTGCCCTATCAGTGGGGCACCGACGGCATCATCTACCGCACCGATCAGGTCAGCGGCCCGATCTCGTGGTCGTTGCTGATCGATCCCGCCCGGCAGCCAGGACCGTTCTATCTCCTCGACACCGCGCGCGACCAGCTCGGCATCGCCCTGCTCCTGGCCGGCAAGTCGATGAACAGCCGCCTGCCCGCCTACGTCGCTGCCGCCGGTGAGGCGCTCGTCCGCGCCAAGCAGGCGAAGAAGTGCTTGGGTTTCTCGGGCGGCGTCGCCGGCAAGAACAAGGTCGCGGCAGGCGAAGCGGTGGCGGCGATCGTCTACAACGGCGACGCGGTGAAGGCCATGGCGGAGACCCCCGGTCTCGGCTTCGCCATCCCGATCGAGGGCTCGACGCTGACCACCGACTGCATGCTGATCTCGGCCAAGAGCGCCAACCCCGACGCCGCCCATGCCTTCATCAACCACATCCTCGACGCCAAGGTCGGCGCCCAGCTCAGCAACTTCAACCGCTACGCCACCCCTAACGCGGCGGCGATGCCGTTCATCGACGCCAAGGACCGCGCCAATCCCGCCATCTACCCGCCTCCGGAGATGATGAGGAAGCTCGAACGCCTCAGCGATCTCGGCAAGGACAACCGGCTGTACGAGGAGGTGTGGGGGGCAGTGAAGTCGCGCTGAACGAGTTCGGCGGGAAGGGAGAGCAGGGAGAGAAGAGCGCGCAGGGGATCGAGGTCATACGGCCAGTCACGATGTCCCTGCATCACTGCACGTCGTCGCCCTTCGCTGGCTGCGCTCCCTCACCCCGCGCGAGTTCGAGCGCAGCCACGACCACGGCCTCAGCATGGCCGCCGACGCGAACCTTGGGCCAGGTACGGACGATGTGGCCGGTGGCGTTGATGAGCAACGTCGTGCGCACCAGACCCATGAAGCGCCGGCCGTAGAGGGATTTCTCCTGCCACACGCCCAGCGCTTCGGCCAGGCGGTGGTCGACGTCGCTGAGCAGCAGGAAGGGCAGGCGGTACTTGGCGACAAAGGAGCGATGGCGCTCGACGCTGTCGCAGGACAGACCAATCACGATCACTCCGGCGGCGTGTAGACGTGCGTGCGCGTCCCGGAAATCGCACGCCTCCTGGGTGCAGCCAGGGGTGTGGTCCTTGGGATACACGTAGAGCACGCACGTCCGGCCGCGCAATTCGGCCGCGGAATGGATGGCGCCATCGGAACCCGGCAGGCTGAACGCGGGCAGGCACGTCGGGGCCGCGCTGGTTGCTGACGGCACCGCCGTGGTCGCGGCCGTGCGCTTGACCGGCTTCGTCGTCGAAGGCTTCGCGGTGGTGGCGGACGGCTTGGGCATGGCGGGTTCCCGTCGGCGACGCTAGGCCGCTCGCCGGCGATACCAGGCGCGAAGATCGGCGGTGCTCGGCGGATAGCCATCAGTTCCGCTGAAGTTCAGCGGTTCGCCCCGGTTGGGGGAGCAGCGGATGCGCCGAACCGCCGAACCGCCGTACGCTGTTCACCGGCTTGAGGCGACGCCTTGGCGCGGGCAGGTGGCGGCGCAGGGGCAACTGCTGCAGCGCGGCTGCAACGGCCGGCAGTGCTCGCGGCCGAGGCGGATCAGGCGATGGCAGAGCGAGACCCAGTGATGCGGCGGGAAGCGCTGGGCGAGGGCGCGTTCGGCTTCGCGCGGGTTCTCGCGTTCGCACCAGCCCAGGCGACGAACGATGCGCTGGACGTGACCGTCGGCGGCGATGGCGGGGATGCCGAAGGCGTTGCCGAGCACCACCGCCGCGGTCTTGCGTCCGACCCCGGGCAGCGCCGACAGTTCCTGCATCGATTGCGGCACGGTGCCGTGGTAGCGATCGACGATGTGACGGGCGCACTCGACGATGGCGCGCGCCTTCTGCGGATAGAGCGGCAGGCGGTTGAGCACCTTGGCGAGGTCGCGGTGGTCGAGGGCGGCGAAGGCCTCGGGCCCGCAGAAGTGCTCGCACAGCACCGCCATCACGCGGTTGACCTGCGCATCGCTGGTCCGCGCCGAGAGGATAGCCGCCACCAGCAGGTCCCAGGGATCGCGCACGTACAGCTCGCAGCGCGCCTCGGGGAAGGCCTGCACCAATGCCGCGCCCAGACGCTCGGCATCCTCGGCATCGATCGGGTCATTCATCGCGGCGCAGGCTAGTGGACCCGACCGCGGCCGCCCAGGAGGGATCGCGGGAAGTTCTACAGCGACCTGTCGACGCCGCGACCTGCCGCTGCCGCCGGCGGATCACCCCTTCGCGATCTCCACCAGCGGACGGGTGGAGTCGGCGAAGGCGTCGGTCTGCACGCCCAGGCACTGCATCATCGCCAGGTAGAGGTTGCACAGCGGAGTCTTGCCGGGATTGGCGATCACGCGCCCGGGCTTGATCACGCCGCCGCCACGACCGGCGAGCAGGATGGGCAGGTCCTCCTTGCCGTGATTCTGGCCGTCGTGCAGGGCGCTGCCGAAGAAAACCATGCTGTTGTCGAGCAGGGTGGCGCCGTTGGGTTCCTTGATCGCCTTCATCTTGCCCAGCAGGTAGGCGACCTGCTCGCTGTGCCAGATGCAGATCTTGCGGTACTGGACCAGCTTTTCGGCGCCTTCGCCATAGTGCGAGACGCCGTGGTGGGTTTCCTTGACGCCATCGAGGAAGGAATAATTGATGTCGTTGCGGTCGTTGCCGAACATGAACGTCGCCACCCGCGTCGAGTCGGTCCACAGCGCCAGGTTGAGGATGTCGAGCATCAGTCGCGTGCGCTTGCCGTGATCGGTGCCGACGGTGGCGCGGAACGATTTGCCCACCGCGGGGCCGCCGGCGGCGTCGAGGCTGGCGGCCAGAGAGCTGGCGGCGCGCGCCGCGGCCGGATCGATGGTGCGCGACTTGGCCGCTTCCTTGAGCTCGCGTTCAAGCTGGCGTTCGACATCGCGCACCGACGTGAGGTATTCGTCGATCTTGCGCTGGTCGCCAAGCCCGACCCGGTACTTGAGCGCCGAGGCGTCGCTGAGCACGTAGTCGAGCACGCTCTTGCGGTCGTCATCCGACAATGCCCGGGTCGCCGCCGACCCGCTCACCGCCGACTGACCGGGGGCGCGGAACAGGCGATCGAAGGCGCGCCTGGGATCGATCTCGTTGGGCACCGGCGTGGTTGGCGAGCTCCACGACAACTGATTGTTGTACATGCGCGCATAACCGCTGTCCTTGCCCCCCACCGGCGCCTGCATGTTGAGGTGCACTGACGGGATGCGGGTGACCGTGCCGGTGCAGCGGGCGGCGATCTGGTCCATCGAGATGCCATTGACGCTGACGTCGGTGCCTTCGGTCTTCTTGACCACGGTGCCGGTGAGGAAGCAGCCTTCGTTGGCGTAGTGCGGCAACGGGTCGGCGGTCGCCGCCTTGTTCCACAGGTTGGTGAGCAGCAGCAGATCGGCGGCGTAGGGCTGGAAGGGCGCCAGCATTGGTTTCATCTCGCCGATCGGTCCCGAGGCGCCGGGGCTCCACTCCTTGTAGTAGGTGCCGCAGGGCAGGTTCATCATCACCATGCGCACGGGGAAGCGCGGCGCCTTGAACTTGGCCTCGCGGGGCGCGGGCCCCGGAGCGGCCGCCACCGGCTCGGCGGCGGCGAGCGGTGCCATCGCGTCCAGGATGGGCAATCCCATCACCACGCCGGCGCCGCGCAGCACGGTGCGGCGGGAGAGCTTCCAGGAGTGACTCATGGCTTGGAATCCTTCTTGGGGGCGCTGGCCGCAGGGACCGGCTTGGCTTCGGTGGCGACGGCGTTGCGTTTGAAGCGGAAGGGAAGGCTGTTCGCGATCTCGATCACCAGGGTCTGGGCGCGATAGCCGTCGGCGGCGAGGGCGGCCTGGATGCGTTTTACGGTCGGGCGGTCGAAGCGTTCAAGATGGCGGCCGAGCGCGTACGACAGCAGTCGTTCCACCACCGTGGTGATGATGCGCTCCTTGCGCTGCATCAGCACCTGCTTGAGTTCCTTCGGTCCGCTGAAGTTCTCGCCGCTGGGCAGCGTGCCGACGGTATCGAGAGCGACCCCACCGTCGCCGCGTTCACGCCAGGCGCCGAGGGCGTCGAAGTTCTCCAGGCCGAAACCGAGCGGATCGATGCGCAGATGGCAGCCGGTGCAGGAAGGATCGGCGCGGTGGCGTTCGAGGCGCTGACGCAACGTGCCCAGGTTGGCGACATCGCTGCCGGTGCCCTCGGGTAGCGGCTTGACGTTGGGAGGCGGCGGCGGCGGCGGCGCCGAGAACAGTTCTTCGAGGATCCATTTTCCGCGCAGCACCGGACTGGTGCGCGCCGGACGCGAGGTGATCGCCAGCACGCCGGCCATGGTCACCAAGCCGCCCCGCCGGCCGTCGCTCACCGCGACGCGGGCGAAGCCATCCCCACCGGGATGCGCGAGCTGGTAGTGGCGCGCCAGGTTGGCATCGACGTAGGTGTAGTCGCAGTCGATCAGCTCGAGCAGGCTGCGGTTGTCGGCGAACAACGCCTTGAGGAAGGCGACCGGTTCCTCGCCCATGGCCGTGCGCAGGGCCGGGGTGTAGGCGGGGAAATGCTTGGCATCGGGGCCGCCGCCAGCGGCGAGATCGTCGGTGCCCAGCCACTGGCCGATGAATTGACGGACCATGGTCGCGCTGCGGGCGTCGGCGAGCAGGCGGCGGGTGTGCTCGGTCAGCACCGCGGGCTTGGCCAGGCTGCCGTCCTTGGCCGCGGCCAGCAGCGCAGCGTCGGGCATGGTCGACCATAGGAAGTACGACAGCCGGGTCGCCAGTTCATAGGGCGACACCGCGTAGGGCAGGGTGCCCGGCCGGGCGCCTTCGACCCGGAAGATGAAATTGGGCGAGGTCAGCGCCGCCGCGTAGACCAGACGCACGGCGTCGTCATGGGCGATATTCTTCGCCGTGCTGCGCAGATAGATCTGGGCCAACGCCTGGACCTCGCTGGTGGTCACCGGCCGGCGCCAGGCGCGCGGCAGGAAGCGCGTGAGCGAGGCTTCGAGCGCGCTGCGCCGGGCTTGCGGCGTCTCGACCCCGGCCTTGTCCTTGACCGGATCGACCAGATCGAGGCGCTCGGGCTTGGCCTGTTCGACCACGCGCAGGGCGACATCGAGCAGGCGTTCCATGAACACCGGCGACACGAACAGGCCGTCGGCGTTGTTGTCGAAGCTGCCGGCGCCACCGCTGCTGTCGGCCGGGAAGGCATCGGCGGGATCGCCGGCGACGCCGACCAGATCGAGGATGGTGCGGTTGAACTCGCCCCGGGTCAGACGGCGCGCGGAGACCCAGCCCGGATCCTTGGGTTCGGTGCCAGTGGGACCATCCAACCCGCTGTCGATCCAGGCGATCATGCGTTCGCGTTCGGCGAAGGACGGCTGCGGCTTGCCGGCCGGTGGCATCACCAGGTCGACCAGATTGCGTCGGGCCATCTCCCAGTGCGTCATGTGCTTGGCATCGGGCGAGCCGAGACGTTCGAGATCGAAATCGCCTTTGTGCTTGGCGCTGTCGTGACAGGGGAAGCAGTGGCGGAAGAGCAAGGTCGATGGTGGCGTCTCGAATTCGCCGGCCGCCAGAGGCAGTGCCGCCACCACGATCCCGACCAGGGCGACGAGGCGGATGATCACGGCGCCCGCCCCAGCCGGGTGCGGAAGCGCTGGTCGAGACCGGCGCGTTCGCCGGGCGTCAACGCGCGATCGTAGACCAGCAGTTCGTGCAGGTCGGCAGCGAAACTGTTGGGCTGGGTAGCCGGCGCATCGGAACGGCCGATCTGGAAGTCGCGCCAGGGCAGCGGCCGCGGCATCGATTTTCCGGCGATCCGCACGCCATCGCAGTGGATCTCGGCGCAACCGCTGCCGTGGTCGTAGCTGACCACGAACCACTGCCAGGTATGCAACTGCAGGGTGCGGGCCGGCAGTTCGGCAGGGGTGAAGCGGGCGACGCTGCTGGCGCTCTCGTGTCCGACCCCGGTATAGAGCGCGCCCGCCTCGTCGCCATGGAAGTCGAAGCGCCCCCAACCGCAGCCGATGCCTTGACCCCACTGGCGATAGGCGGTGGGGCGCAGCAGCACGGCGACGGTGTAGCTGCGGAACTCAGGCCACGCCGAGCGGCAGTACATGCCGTCATCGGCGGCATCGAAGCTCACTGCGGCATGGCGACCAAACGCGTTGACCACCTGACGGGGCTGCGCCGATGGATTGGCCTGGTTGAGATCCATGGCGTTGCCCGACTGGTCGCGCCACTGCGCCACGCGCCCCTGGGCATCGGGAACGATGCCGCGATCGGCGCACAGCCACAGGCGCAGGCCGCTGCTCAGCGGCGCTTCCTCGGCCGGTCCGCTGGGCGCCGTCGGCGTCGAGCGCGTCACCAGCAGCACGCCTGAGACGGGCACATCGATGCTTTCCCCGGCGGCGACATCGACCGCGCTGCGATCGGCCTGGCGTTCCACCCGCACCCGGCCCTCGTCCACTTCCACCCGTTCGCGTTCACCGCCGAACACCGTGAGCCGGGTGCCCAGGACCGTGGTGTCGGTACGCGTGGTGGCGATCATCAGCGATCGGCCGATCGGTTGCCTGCGGATGTCCGCGCGCACTTCGCCGCGGGTGAGCAGCAGCCGGGTGGCATCGCGGCCGCCACCTGCCACCAGGGTCAGCCGGCTGCCGCCGCAGATCTCGATCCGCGAACCATCGACCAGCAGCAGCGTCGCCCAGGAATCCGGTGGCGTGATGACCGTGGTGCCGGCCGAGAGTTCGCAGGCGCCACCGGCGCGCAGCGCGCTTCCGGCGACCTGCACGCTTCCCGCATCGACCACGAGATGGCCAGCGACCACCGGTCTGGCCCGCATGACCAGCACCGCGCCGGTCGCCGCCAGCGCCACCAGCGCCACCACCGCCAGGGTGCGGGAGGTCGAGCGCGCCGGCAGGCGGCGGCGCAGGCGCAGGGCGGTGGTGCGCCGGCGATGCGAACGCGTCGTGGTGGCGGCGACCGGATCGATCTCCTCGCGGCGCTGACGGGCGCGGGCGGCGCTGCGCAGCGCCAGATCCAGATGCAGTGCACGCAGGAATGCGCGCGCGCGCGCCGGATCGCGCAAGTGCGTCTGCAACTGCGCATGGGCGTCGTCGGCGAGATCGCCGTCCAGCCAGGCCTGCATCACCGCGTCGTCGTGCATCTCAGCCGCCTTCCGAAGCGATGCGGCGTTCGACGCAGGTACGCAACGCTTCGCGGATGCGGTGGAGCATGACCTTGACGTTGACCGCGGTCATCCCCAGGCGATCGGCGATGGCGGCAGTGGGCAGGTCCTCGACGTAGTGGAGCTGGATGAGATCACGCGACCGTCCAGTCAGCACTTCGAGACATCCGTGCAGCGCGCTCTCGCGGTCACCGAGTTCGCGCTCGAGTTCGGCGCCGACCTCGGCCAGAGTGGCCAGCGCCTGGGCATCGGTGATCACCAGGCGTCGTGAACCATTGCGACGCAGCCAGTCCACCACCTTGTGGTGGGCGATACCCACCGCCCAGGTGGTGAATGACCTGGTCTCGTCATAGCTGGCGAAGGCCTTGAAGGCGGCGAGGGCGACCTCCTGGGTCAGATCATCGACCGCGGCCCGGTCGCGCAGACGCAGGGTGAGCATGCTCACCACCACCGGCTGGGCCTGGGTCCAAAAGCGGGTGAACCGCAACGGGTCGGTGGAGGCATCCATCGCACTCATGGGTTCGCGCGCGGGTGGCATCCGGTTACACAGGATACGCTCACTTGGCACACGGCGTTCACGCAGGTACCGCCCACCAAAAGCGCACTTCGTACAGGTGGTAGCGCTCGTGGCCTCCAGCTCGACGGTCGTTTCGTCCTACCCGTGCGCGAGCCTGCCCAATGCGACCTGATGCGTCTTGCCGGCCAGGCGCAACTGGGTCTCGATCCAGTGCACTTCGGCCTGGGCCTTCACCAGCTCGACCGGATCGTCGTAGGTGGCCGCCGCCAGTTGCTCCAGGCGCTTGACCAGCGAGGCCTCGCTGACCGCGCCGACATCGGCCACCGACTCGGCGAGGATCTTGAGCTGATCGTCGACCACCTGGGCGACACCACCCTTCAGCGCCATGACCACATCGGCGTGGGTGGTGCTTTTGATCAGCAGGCGGCCAGTGCCCAGCAACGCGACGAACGGCGCGTGTCCCGGACGGATGCCGACCTCGCCGTCGAAGGCCGGCAGGGTGACGTGGTCGGCCTCCAGGGCGGGAAGCGCGCGTTCCGGGGTGATGATCGAGACGGTCAGGGGCATGGGGGATCCGAAGGTGCGCAGGTCCGCAGGGACTCCTTACTTCTTGATCTTCTCAGCCTTGGCCACCGCGTCCTCGATGGTGCCGACGTAGCGGAAGGCGTCCTCGGGCAGGGTGTCGTAGTCGCCGGTGAGGATGGCTTCGAAGCTGCGGATGGTGTCGTCGAGCTTCATGATGATGCCCTTCATGCCGGTGAACTGCTCGGCCACCGAGAAGGGCTGCGACATGAAACGTTCGAGACGGCGCGCGCGCGCGACCAGGCGCTTGTCGTCGTCGGACAGTTCATCGACGCCGAGGATGGCGATGATGTCCTGGAGATCCTTGTAGCGCTGGAGCACCTTCTGCACGCCGCGGGCGACCTTGTAGTGGCGCTCGCCGACGATGTGCGGCTGCAGGATGCGGCTGGTCGAGGCGAGCGGATCCACCGCCGGGAAGATGCCCTTCTCAGCGATGCCGCGCGCCAGGTTGGTGGTGGCATCGAGGTGGGCGAAGGTGTTGGCCGGCGCCGGATCGGTGTAGTCGTCCGCCGGCACGTACACCGCCTGGATCGAGGTGATGGCGCCGTTCTTGGTCGAGGTGATGCGCTCCTGCAACTGGCCCATCTCGGTGGCCAGGGTGGGTTGGTAGCCCACGGCGCTGGGCAGACGGCCGAGCAACGCCGACACCTCCGAACCGGCCTGGGTGAAGCGGAAGATGTTGTCGACGAAGAGCAGCACGTCCTTGCCCGATTCATCGCGCAGCGATTCGGCCTGGGTCAGCGCCGACAGCGCCACGCGCAGGCGGGCGCCGGGCGGCTCGTTCATCTGGCCGTAGACCAGCGAGCAGCGGCTTTCGCCGAAGATCACCTTGGGATGGCCGTTGGCGTCCCACATGGCGTGGCCCTTGGCGTCCTCCTCGACCTTGATGACCTTCGATTCGATCATCTCGTTCCACAGGTCGTTGCCCTCGCGGGTGCGTTCACCGACGCCGGCGAACACCGAGTAGCCGCCGTGCGCCTTGGCGACGTTGTTGATCAGCTCCATGAGGATCACCGTCTTGCCGACGCCGGCGCCGCCGAAGAGTCCGATCTTGCCGCCCTTGACGTAGGGCGCGAGCAGGTCGACGACCTTGATGCCGGTGACGAAGATCTCGGTCTCGGGATTCAGGGTGTCGAAAGCCGGGGCCTTGCGGTGGATCGGGCTGCGCGGGCACTGCGCGGTCACCTGCGGGCCGTTGTCGACCGCTTCGCCGAGCACGTTGAAGATGCGGCCGAGAGTCTCCTTGCCCACCGGCATCATGATCGGTGCGCCGGTGTCGATGACCTTGGCGCCGCGGGTCATGCCGTCGGTGGTGGCCATGGCCACGGCGCGCACGCGGTTGCGGCCGAGGTGCTGCTGCACTTCGCCGATCAGCTTGGTCTTGGCGCCGGTGGCGGGATCCTCGATGGTCACTTCAAGGGCGTTGTAGATCGCCGGCAGGTGTTCGAACTCGGCGTCGAAGGTCGAGCCGATGACCTGGACGACGGTGCCGGAAGCGGTGGCGGTGGCGGTCATGGGGATACCTGACGTTGGTTCACTTGATGAGGATCGACGAGGCGGCGGCGGCGAAGACCGGGTCGTGGGTGGCGGCGTCAGCGGCGAGCGCCGAGCAGGTCACCACGTACTTGGTGACACCACGACCAGGGAGCAGGAAGAAGACCTGGCGCAGGCGGAACTGGCCCTGGACGCATTCGGTGACCATGCGCACACCCTGGACGCCGGCGGTGGTCGCAAACGGGGCGGCGCTGATGAACTTGAACTCGCTCATCACCCGGGCGAGCGCGGCCTGGGTGGCGGCCTGGTACTCGGTGATCGGCATCGGCGTTGGTTCGTCGACGATGTTGAGGTTGACCGCGAAGCCCTGCACCGGGACCGCGGCTGCGACGCGGTTGCGCATGCCCGGAAATTCGCGCGTCTGCCAGTTCGGTGGCACCACCAGGCTGAGCGCGCCGTCGGCGGTGGTCAGGCGCTCGCCAGCCGGAGCGGGCTCGCCCGCGGCGAGGATGAAAGAGGTCAGGATCAGCAGCAGGAACCTCATGCCATCGCCTCCACGGCGCCGACGATCTCGGCGATCTCTTGGGTGATTTTCCCCTGCCGGCCACGGTTGTAGGCGGTGGCAAGCGCCTTGCCCATGTCGTTGGCGGCGTCGGTGGCGTTCTTCATCGCCGCGCGCCGCGCCGCGTGCTCACCGGCGCTGGTCTGCAGGAGCGCCGAGAACAACGCCGTCTTCACCGTCTGCGGGATGAGCGCAGCGAGCAGCTCCTCGGCGCTGGGATGGAAGATGAAGTCGACCGTGCGGCCGGGTTTGGCACCGGCCGCCGCCGGCGCGCCGCCGCCCGCCGGCAGCAGGACGATATGGTCGGGCACCTGGCGTGCGGCGCTGACGAAGCGCGAGTACACCACTTCGATCTGGTCGACGCCACCGGCGCGGAAGCGCGCCATCGCCTCCTCGGCCAGCTTCTGCGCCTGGGGATACTTGGGCGCGTCCATGATGCCGGTATGGCGCGCGGCCGCCGGCGTGCCGTTGAACGCCAGGGTCGACGCCGCCTTCTTGCCCAACGCGATGAACTCGACGCTGCGCCCGGCGGCACGGTGCTCGTCAGCGCGTTCGATGGCCTTGTTGACCAGGTTGGCGTTGAAGGCGCCGGCGAGGCCGCGATCCGAGGTGGCGACCAGGATGGCCACGGTCTTCACCGGACGTTTGACCATCAGCGCATGCAACTGGTCGGGCGCGGCGCCGGCCAGACGGCCGACCAGATCGTTGAGCGCCTCGGCGTAAGGCCGCGAGGCCGCTGCGGCATCCTGCGCCTTCCTCAACTTCGCCGACGCCACCAGTTCCATGGTGCGGGTGATTTTCTTGGTGTTGGCGATGCTTTTGCGGCGCCGGCGGAGATCGCGAAGGTTGGCCATCTGCTAAAGTCCGGGGGTGCGCTGGTGCGCTGGTGCGCTGTTGGAAGGCCTCACGCGCAGAGGATCCGCCAGGCTGCTCGCGGCAGTCCCGACCCTCGGGTCCTCGGGCCCGCGGACTCTCGGACCAGCCTTCACTTGTTCCGCTCCTTGAAGCTCTTCACGAACCGTCCCACCGCCTCCTTGAACTTCTTCTCGCCGTCATCGCTGAAGATCTTCTTTTCGGTGAGTTCCTTGGGCAGTTCGGGGTACTCCGAGTTGACCATGGCGAGGAACTCCTTCTCGAAGCTGGCGACCAGATCGACGCGGACGCCGTCGAGCATGCCCTCGCTGGCGCCCTTGATCATCATCACTTGGTCTTCGACGTTCATCGGATGCGCCTGGGCCTGCTTGAGCAGTTCGACCATGCGCGTGCCGCGATCGAGCTGCCGCTGCGTCGCCGGGTCGAGTTCGGTGCCGAGCTGGGAGAAGGCCTCCAGTTCGCGGAAGGCGGCGAGGTCGAGGCGCAAGGTGCCGGCGACCTTCTTCATGCCCTTGATCTGCGCCGCGCCGCCGACGCGCGACACCGAGATGCCGACGTCGACCGCCGGGCGCTGGCCGGCGTTGAACAGGTCGGGCTGCAGGTAGATCTGGCCGTCGGTGATCGAGATGACGTTGGTCGGGATGTAGGCGGACACCTCGCCTTCCTGGGTCTCGATCACCGGGAAAGCGGTGAGCGAGCCGCCGCCGAGCTTGTCGGAGAGCTTGGCCGAGCGTTCGAGGAGGCGCGAATGCAGGTAGAACACGTCGCCGGGGTAGGCCTCGCGGCCGGGGGGGCGGCGCAGCAGCAGCGACATCTCGCGGTAGGCGGCGGCCTGCTTCGACAGGTCATCGTAGGCGATGAAGGTGGCCATGCCGCGGCCGCCGTCGCTGACCGCCTTGGGCACGTACTTGCCGTTGGCCATCGCGGGCAGGGTGGTGCCGCCGGGGGCGGGGACCTGCTCCCAGCCGTTGTACATGAAGTACTCGGCCATGGCGGCGCCGGAGTAGGGCGCCAGGAACTGCAACGGCGCCGGCTGCGATGCCGAGGCGGCGACGACGATGGTGTAGGCCATCGCCCCGACCGCTTCGAGCTGCTTGACGATGGCGGCGACGGTCGAGTCTTTCTGGCCGATGGCGACGTAGACGCAGACGACGCCCTTGCCCTTCTGGTTGATGATGGTGTCGATGCAGATCGCGGTCTTGCCGGTCTTGCGGTCGCCGATCACCAGTTCGCGCTGGCCGCGGCCGACCGGGATCATGGCGTCGATGCACTTGAGGCCGGTCTGCAGCGGTTCGTGCACGCCACGACGGTCGGCCAGGCCCGGCGCCGGCATCTCGACCTTGCGCGAGGCCTCGTTGACGATGGTGCCCTTGCCGTCGATCGGCCGGCCGAGGGCGTCGACCACGCGGCCGAGCAGGGCCTGCCCGACCGGGACTTCGAGCACGCGCTTGGTGCGCTTGACCAGGCCGCCTTCCTTGAGCGAGGTGTAGTCGCCAAGCACCACCGAGCCGATCGACTCCTCTTCGAGGTTCAGCGCCATGCCGTAGGAGCCGTTCTCGAATTGGAGCATCTCGCCGGCCATGCACCCGCGCAGACCGGTGATGCGGGCGATGCCGTCACCGACCTGGACGATGGTTCCGACCTCGTCGATGGCGACCTGGCCACCGTAGTTCTTGAGCTGGTCCTTGATGACCGCGGTCATCTCGTCGGCACGGATCTTCATGGGGTTCTTCCCGGCGTAGACAGCGGTTTCACGAGACTGGCACGAAATCTGGTTGCGCGCATCGGACGATTCATTGCCAGCCGCTCATTCCTGCCACAGGCGGCCGTCGACGGGCACGCTGAGCATGACGGATTTCATCTCTGAGAGCTGGCGGCGCACGCTGCCGTCGACGTAGGTGTCGCCGATGCGCAGGGTGACGCCGCCGAGCAGGGCGGGATCAGTGGCGGTGTGCAGCACCACGCCCGGGCCGATGGCGGTGGCGAGTGCGCTGGCGAGCTGGTTGCGGGCGCCGCCTGAGAGGTCGCTGGCGGTGGTGGCGGTGACGTGGACGACACCGGCGTCGACCTCGGCGCGGCGCACCGCCTCGCCGAGGATGGCGGGCAGGTCGCTCAGGCGGTTGCGATCGACCAGCACCAGCACCAGAGTCATCAGCTCGGAACGGATGGACGCCGACAACGCGGCGGTCAGCGCCTGCTTCGCGCGCACCTTGCCGACGCGCGGATCCTGCACGCTGGTGAGCAGATCGCTGTGGGCGGCGAGGACTCTGGCCAATTCACGGCAATCTTCGACGACGACGACGCGCGCCCCGTGCTCGTCGGCGACTTCGAGCAGGGCCTGGGCATAGACGGCGGCGACGGTGGCGGCGGCCATCAGCCGTTCCTCTTCCCCGCACCGGCGTAGGCCTGAACGGCCGCGGCCACCAATTCGTCGGCCTGACGGGCGTCGAGCCGGGTTTTGACGATCTTCTCGGCGACCTGGGTGGCGATGTCGGCGACCTCGCGGCGCAGGTCGACCAGGGCGGTGGAGCGCGCCTGTTCGATCTCGCGCACGGCGCGGCCGCGCATGGCATCGATCTCGGCGCGACCGCCCTCGATGAGCTTGGCCTTGTGCGCCTCGGCGTCGCGGCCGGCCTCGGCCATCATCTCGCGGATCTTCGCTTCGGCGCTGTGCAGTTGGGCATCGAGCTGCTGCTGGAGCGCCTTGGCCTTCTTGTAGGACTCCTCGGATTCCTGCATCTCGCGCGCCATCTTCGCCTCGCGCGCGTCGATGGCGGCGACGATCGGCTTGATCGCGAACTTCGCGAACAGCACGAAGAAGATCAGGAAGGCGGCGAAGCCGACCCAGAAGCTGTAGGCATGATTAAGCAGGAAGTCCATGGGACCGCTCCCGGTAAGGGTCAGTGGGGCCGCCTGGCGGCCCCGGTCGGTCGGCGGATCAGGGCTTGATCAGGAACGGGAACACCATCAGCGCGATCAGCGCCAGCGCCTCGACGAAGGCGATGCCGAGGATCATCATGGTCTGCAGCTTGCCCATCATCTCGGGCTGGCGCGCCGAGCCTTCCAGGGCGGCGGCGACCAGCTTGCCGATGCCGATGCCGGCGCCGAGCACGGCCAGGCCGGCGGCGATGCCAGCGCCGACGGGCCAGTAGAGTACACCGCCCTGGTTGACGGTGTTGGCGACCGCTTCAGCGGTGGGAAGGGTCTGGATGACGGCGTTGGCGACGGTGACGAGGTCCATGAGGACTCCTGAGGCGGTGAGCGGTTGATCAGTGCTCGGGGTGGATGCTCATGCCGATGAACATCGCGCTGAGCATGGTGAAGATGTAGGCCTGGACGAAGGCGACCAGCAGTTCCATGGCGTGGAAGGCGACGGCCATGGCGAAGCCGAACAGGCCGAGCCCGCTGGCCAGGCCGGTGGCCTGACCCTGCGACTGCGCCATGACCACGTAGGCCAGGCTGAGGAAGACCAGCAGCACAGTGTGGCCGGCGAACATGTTGGCGAACAGACGCACGGCCAGGGCGAACGGGCGGATGACCAGTCCGAGCATTTCGATGGCGAAGAGCAGCGGCCAGATCAGCGCCATGCCGCCCTTGAAGGGGATGGGCACCAGGGTGATCCAGTACTTGGGACCCTGCTCCTTCATGCCGAAGACCAGCATGGCCAGGAAGATGATCACCGCGAAACCGCCAGTGACGCCGATGTTGCCGCTCATCGTGCCGGTGCCGGGGAGCAGCCCCATCAGGTTGACCACCAGGATCATCAGGAACATGGCGACGAAGAACGGCGTCCAGGCGCGGGCGCCGTGGTGGAAACTGGGCTCGACGATCTGGTCGCGGATGTAGACGACGATGGCCTCGAGGGCGTGCTGGACGCGGCCGGCCGGGCGCAACTGGTTGCTCTTGCGGCGGAAGATCACCGCGATGAGCACGAACAGCGCGGTCAGCGCCACGCCGCCGAAGAAGAGCTGCTGGTTCAGCCAGCTCAGCGCCTGCGGGAAGACCACGCTGCTCTGCGCTTGGGCGACGGTCATCGCCTTGGCGACGTCGTCGGCCTTGAGGCCGGCGTCATAGCGGAAGTCCTTGGCGGCGACCACCTGCTCGGCCCAGGCACGATGCGGGGCGGCATCAGCCGCGGCGAACTCGGCGGCGTGGTGGTCGCGGATGCTGGCCAGGTTCATCGCGGCGTAGGTGCCGAGGTCGAAGGTGATCACCGGCGACCCGTGGATCGGCTCCCAGGCCGGGTACGGCAGGTTGTGGTGGAGGATGGCCTCCTTGATGTCGAACGGCGGATGCGCGGCATGCCCGGCGGCGTGCGCGTGCGCGTCAGCGTGGCCGCTGGCTTCGGCAGCGTGGACGGGGTCAGGCACCGGCGGGCTCCGCAGGCGTGAGCAGCAACGCGTCGGCGATCACCGCCGTGGCCAGCCCGAGGCCGGCGACGATGACGGCGAGGCGGCCGTGCGTGGGCAGCAGGACGGCGAGGGCGAGGGCGGCGGCGAGACCGCACGCCAGGCGGACCCCGGCGGCGATCAGCGCCAGCCGGGCAGCGGCCCACAGGTCGACGGCGGGACGGCTGGCGATCCAGGCGCCGAGCAGGCCGACCGCACCGGCGGCCGCGGCGGCGCAGCCGATCGCACCCACCGCCGACGGCCGCACGGCCAGGGCGATCAGCGCGGCCGCGATCGGCGGCAGCAGCGCAGCGGCGAGCCGGCGCGGGCTCATCGCCGCGAATCCTTGATCAGGTGATAGAAGCCGACGCCGAGGAAGGCCAACGTGCAGCCCAGCGTCCACCACGGCCGGGTGCCGTAGCGGTTGTCCAGCCACCAGCCTAGGCCGACCCCGACCGCGATGGCGACGACCAGGAACCACACCCCGCCGACCCCGGCGCCAGGACCGCGACCCGCGGGCGGACGGCCATCGTTGGACGGCGTCGGCCCCTGTTCCCCACTGGCCAGGACCACGCAGCGAGCCGCTGAACAAACGCTGGGGATGATCATGGGTGCGGCGTGCAAGGCGGGCGCACCCTAATCGCCATGAGGTGCTGTCAAGGAGGCAGGACAGCGGTTGGCGTGGTCGTCGCAACGACATGCAGGCGAAGCATGCCGAGGCTGCATCCGGCGCGTCGCGGCAGTGCGGATTCAGCTGCCACGTTCAGCGGAGGTTCTCGCCATCCTCACCGATGTGGGGCCAGCGGAGCGTCACGCTTCCGCTTTCACGATGGCCGATCGTAGTTGCTGCTGGCGGATCATGCTCGGGTAGCCGCGTATTGCTCCATTGCCTGGGCCATCTGGGCCCTAGAACCCGTCCCTGAGCAACCGCTTGCTGTGGTTGCGACTGTGCTCCTCGAACTCGATTGACGATTCCCCGGTCGCACGACCCACCCCAAAGGGCATGACGCCATGCGCTCTTCCAAGCTCCGTTCGTTCGTTTGCCTGGTGCTGTTCGCGCTGACCGCGTGGGGACCGCTGGCGGCGGTGGAGCTGTTCTGGAATCCGGTCGACGGAAACTCCGGGAACGACGCCTTCAACTGGAGCCGGGACGCCGCCGGCACCCTGCGCGGCGTCAACACGATCGGCGTAACCGACATTCTGCGCTTCGAGGGCACCAGCCAGAGCGCCAACAACCTCTGCTTTCTGCGCGCTGCGCTGTCCGTCGCCGACATCATCTCGACGAAGGCCTACACCGGCACGCTCATCCTCAACAATGGACAGACCGGATTCCCGCTGACCATCGGCGGCATCTTCATCTACCGGTCCGGAAACATCGATTTCGGTCTCGGTGGCTCCTTGCTGCTGACCCGCGCGCAGGGCTCGCATGACTTCGCCGGCTCCACCTTCATCAATCCGACCGCCGGGCTGATGCGCTTCCAGGGGGGTGGGCGGGTCATCTTCCCGATCACTTCGACGCTTCCGAGCCTGGACATCCTGGCCGCCATGACGCTCGTCCGCCCCGTCGCCGGAGCCAGCGCAACCGACAATCTGACCGTGCGTGCCAACGTCGCCGTCACCCTCGACGTCCGGCTCGATCTGGTCGTCGCTGGCGCCGCCAAGCTCGACAACGGGTCGACGTTCAACGGCGCTGGCACCTTTACCTGGCTACAGACCGTCACCGCCTTCCCCGGACCGGCCACCACGTTCGCGTGCAACGTCCGCCTTACCGCACCGACCAGCACCTCAGGCAACTACGCTTTGCCCGCCGGTCATACCTTCGGCAGGGATCTGACGGTCGAGGCGCCGCAAGGCGGCTTCGAGATCGTGCGCCTGCAAGGCGCCACCGCCGTCCAAGGCGCGGTGAACATGCTCTGCCAGGGCAAGGGCACCGGCACGGCCTTGCAGTGGGAAGCGGCTGGCTCACGGCTGGATGTTGCCGGTGCGATGACCGGCATCGGGCAGAGCAATCTCGTGGTGCTGGCCAGCAGTACCACCGCACCAGTCGAACTGACGGTCGGCGGCAACCTCGCGTTCTCCGGAATCAGTTCGATCAACCTGGGCACTAGCGGCAACAACAACCAGACCAACCAGGGCGCCGGTCTTGGCGCCAGCCTGACCGTCGCCGGAAACACGGTCACGCCTCCGGCTGCCAGCTCCGGTAGCGGACTGGCGTTGCTCACCCTGACCGCGCCCGCTGGCACCACGGCGCTGACCACCGGCGTCACGCCGCTGTGGACCCTCCAGCAGCGGGGGGGCGCCGACATCGAGTTGTTCGGTCAGGACACCTTCGATCGTCTGATCATCGACACCGCCAGCAGCTTTGCTCTCCGTGGGCTGCTTGATCCGGCGGGAACCGGCAACCGCCTGCTGGCCCTGGCCTCGGCGCAGCCGATCAGCCGGCAAAAGAGCGCTGGCGGCGTCCATACCATCAGCGCCCAGGTCACGCTGACCGTTCCAGGTGCTGCGGCGCCCCCGACGGCGATCGTCACCAACGACAGCGCCAGCGGCCAGCTCGCCATCACCGGTCTGGTCAACTCAGGCGCCAACAACCCTGGGCTGACCCTGGTGACCAGCGGATTCGGCACCACCGTCCTCGGCGCCGGCAGCGCCTTCACCGGCAACACCCAGGTCGGTGGCGGCACCCTGTTCGTCAACGGCGCCAGCGCCAGCCCGGCCGTGCAGCTTACCGGCAGCAATGTCACCCTCGCTGGAAGCGGTCCGCTCAAGAACGTGGCCAGCGTCGGGGGCAATGGACTGCTCAGCCCGGCCGGCGATGCCGCGTTCGGCGTGCTCACCGGCGTCAACGTCAACCTCACCGGCGTCGCGACGATACAGAAGAATGGCGTGCGCCTGCAAGTCCGCGGCTTCGCCGCCGCGGGCGTCGACTACGACCGCCTCATCGCCACGGGCCTGCTCACCATCAATACCGCCGGCCTCAGCGAACTGGTGGTCGACCTCGCCGGCATCACCGCCAACGGCACCGCGCAGGGCGCCATCCGCTACGGCAAAGTGACCGGTGCCTTCAAGGCCGCCGACGTGCGCCTGATCAATGCGCCCCCTGGCGTCACCGTCACCCCCGTCGACGACGCCGCCAATGCCGAGATCGACCTGATTGTCGCCGGCTTCAACGCGCCGCCGACCATCAGCGACATCCCCAGCCAGGTGGTCAACGAGGACAGCATTGTCGGACCGCTCGGCTTCCTGGTCACCGACGCCGATGTCAACGACGTGCTCACCGTGGTTGCCACGTCGAGCAATCAGAACGTCATCCCCAACGGCAACCTGGCCATCGCCATCGACAGCGCCAGCCGGCAGTTCAACCGCAGGATCACCGCCACCCCGCTGCCCAATACCAACGGCGATGAGATCGTGATCACGGTCACCGTCACCGACGGCAAGGGTGGCTCGGCCAGCGACCAGTTCTTCGTTACCGTCACCCCGGTGAACGACGCGCCGACGGTCACCAGCATCAAGGATCAGACCATCGCTGAGGACACGTCCACCGGCGCCCTCGCTTTCACCGTGGACGACGCCGACAACGCCGCCGCCACGCTCCAAGTCACCACCTCTTCATTGAACACCACCCTGGTGCCGGACACGGGCATCGTGGTCGGCGGATCCGGCGCCAATCGCACAATCACCATCACCCCGGCCCCGAACGAATTCGGTAATGTCACCATTGCCGTGGTGGTCACGGACGATTCCGGCACGGAGGCCAGCACCACCTTCCTGGTCACTGTCCTACCGGTCAATGATCGCCCGACCATCGCCGCCATCGGCGCCCAAACCACCAACGAAGACGTCGCCAAGACCGTGGCCTTCGTCGTCGCTGACGTCGACGGCGACACCCTGACCACCACCGCGGTGGTCTCGCAGGAGAGCGTCGTCGGCCTCATCGCCAGCGCGGTGGTCAACAACGTCAACAGCACCGTGCTGATCACGCCGGCCGCCAACAAGAACGGAACTGCGACGATCACGCTGACCGTCAACGACGGCAAGGGCGGCACCGCCAACACCGCATTCGTCCTGACCGTCACCGCCGT